>OHMN01000842.1_pt1 | contig 24659 bp, 20 predicted proteins | sample 1569361 | NCBI WGS metagenome assembly OHMN01 (sample SAMEA3541508, study PRJEB24748) | human gut metagenome | biome: human gut; feature: human-associated habitat; material: faeces | place: China | collected 2012
TTGCACTGGTCGAAAGCGAGAAAACGGCACTCGTTGTGAATTTATAGCGATCAATACAGATAAACAGGCACTTCAGCTGTGTAAAGCTCCGACATTGATGCAGATCGGTGATAAGATCACAAAAGGTTTGGGAGCTGGTGCAAGACCAGAGATTGGTGAGAAAGCTGCAGAAGAAAGTGCAGAAGAAGTATCAGCAGCACTGAAAGGTGCTGACATGGTATTTGTAACTTGTGGTATGGGCGGCGGAACAGGAACAGGTGCTACACCGGTTGTTGCCCGCATTGCAAAAGAACAGGGAGCATTAACAGTTGGTGTTGTAACAAAGCCTTTCCGTTTTGAGTCAAAGACACGTATGAATAATGCCCTTGCAGGAATTGAAAAATTAAAAGAAAGTGTAGATACACTGATCGTAATCCCGAATGATAAACTGCTGGAAGTTGTAGACAGACGTACAACAATGCCGGAAGCTTTGAAGAAAGCTGACGAAGTGTTACAGCAGGGTATTCAGGGAATCACAGACCTGATCAATGTACCTTCACTGATTAACCTTGACTTCGCAGATGTACAGACAGTTATGACAGATAAGGGAATTGCCCACATTGGTATCGGTCAGGGACGTGGTGATGATAAAGCACTGGAAGCTGTAAAACAGGCTGTTGCCAGTCCGCTTCTGGAGACAACTATTGCCGGAGCATCTCATGTCATCATCAATGTATCTGGTGATATCACACTTATGGATGCATCCGATGCAGCAGAATATGTACAGGAACTTGCCGGAGAAGATGCGAACATCATTTTTGGTGCAATGTATGATGATTCCAGAGCAGACGAAGCTACAATTACTGTAATTGCTACAGGACTTCATAATGTTGGCGGAAGTGCTTCAAAATTAAAATCAAGACTGGAAAATCAGGGAAGAACATCTGCGATGCCACATGGTCAGCAAGGACATGCATCTGCATATGAGAGACCAGTACGTCAGAGCAGTGCAATGTATGGACAGCAGCAGGCAGTACGTACACCGCAGGCAGAACGTCCGGTATCACCAAGACTTGATTTCGGAACAACAACACAGAGAGAGACAACGGGAACTGCAACAAGACGTCCAATGGGTGGAACCACTCCTACACTGGATACACCTAGAACACCTACAAGCAAGGTGAAAGAACAGTCAATTAAAATTCCTGATTTCTTTAAAAAATAATCACATAAAGAATAGTACTACTTAGAATACAGAGAATATGCCGCAGGCAGTTTCTCTTACATACATTACTATAAGAAAGATCGTACACAGGTTGGCGTGAGCTGACTTGTATACGGTCTTTTTTGTGTATCTTAGTTTTACTAATATGTTCGCAGGGTTACGAGAGCTGTCGAACGAAAAACGGAATCACATACAGTATCTGACAAAATCCTTTTGAAAAAATTTATATAATGTTACTTGTTTAAAACAACAAATTTATTTCTGTGCACGGAAAGAGAAAGAAGGCCTGATGTGTACTATGAATTATATGTAGATGTGTTTTTTATGGTGAATTTTACAATGGATGCGATTCTTTTGATCCTTCTGAAGAAATTACTTGCCTGTCCGGCGGGGTATGGAAGGGTTTTTGCAGGAGCAGCAACTGGAGCCGCGATGACATGTATTGCAATTGTCATATTCAGGAAAACACCGGTATTAAGATTTGTAGTATTTCATGGAGTCATTAATGTAGTAATGATGAAGGCCGGCCTTGGAATAAAATGGGGCCGGGAATTGTTCAGAGGATGGGTGCTCTTGTATATAGAGTCATTTCTGCTGGGAGGTGTGTTCCAGTTCGTTCAACAGTATATAAGGCGGGGAAGTATGTTCTTTTTACTGGCTGTAATCAGTTACTACCTCGTGTCGGTAATCTGGAAAATCATTTTATTCTTTTCAGAGAAAGGAAATCGTTACTGTGAAGTCGAAGTGTTTTTTGGAGAAAAAAATGACAGACTGAGAGGACTGATAGATACAGGGAATACATTGAGTGATACGATCAGTAATGATCCTGTCAGTATTATAGACAGGGCATCTGTAAGAAGACTGACAGAGGAAAAGAAACCGGAACGATTCAGATATATTTCTTATCATTCCATTGGGAAAAAAGAGGGTGTGATGCCGGCGTTCCGGCTGGATAAGATGCAGATCATACGGGATGGAAACAAGATAAATGTGGAACATCCATTAGTGGCAGTAAGTGAAGAAGAATTAGGTTCAGAAAATTATCAGATGATTATCAATCCAGATATATTGACAGGAGGAAAGAAAAATGGTGATAAAAGTGGCAGTTCCACATCAGTTTAAATTGAAAGTTATTCCGGATTTCCGGTCTCTCTTTTTTTCGGACAAAAAAGACATTCATTATATAGGAGGATCAGATATTCTTCCGGCACCATTGGAAACAGAGGAAGAAAGAAAAGCAATACGGGGACTGGGGACAGAGAATGATGAACAGGCAAGAAAAATGCTGATTGAACACAATCTTCGTCTGGTTGTGTATATTGCAAAGAAATTTGATAATACCGGAGTAGGAGTTGAGGATTTGATTTCTATAGGTACAATTGGGTTGATAAAAGCAATTAATACGTTTGATCCAGATAAGAATATCAAACTTGCAACGTATGCATCCAGATGTATTGAAAATGAGATTCTGATGTATCTGAGGAGAAATAGTAAGACCAAGATGGAAGTGTCGATTGATGAGCCTTTAAACGTCGATTGGGATGGAAATGAACTGCTGTTGTCGGACATTTTGGGAACAGAGGAAGATGCTGTCTATAAGGATCTGGAAAATGATGCAGAGAAGAAAGTACTGATCAAAGCAATCAGCCGCCTGTCAGGAAGGGAACAGATGATCATCCGGATGAGGTTCGGTCTGGGGACAGCCGACGGAGAAGAAAAGACACAGAAAGAGGTGGCAGATATGCTTGGTATTTCCCAGTCTTACATATCCAGATTAGAGAAAAAGATTATGCAAAGATTGCGCCGGGAAATGGTGAAGTATTCCTGAAAATGTGCTACAATAAAAAGAAAAAGGGGTTGGTCATATGAGGCTTAGTTTTTTTGGAGCAGCCCATGAAGTGACTGGAAGCTGTCATCTTCTTGAAGCATGCGGAAAGAATATCTTGATTGACTGTGGAATGGAGCAGGGACCGGATCTTTACGAGAATCAGGAACTTCCGGTTGCACCGGGAGATGTAGATTACATTCTTCTGACACATGCACATATTGATCATTCCGGAAATATTCCGCTTCTGGTGAAAAAAGGATTTTCCGGGGAGATCATCACCACATTTGCAACGGCAGATCTTTGTGATATTATGCTTCGTGACAGCGCACATATTCAGGAATTTGAAGCGGAATGGAGAAACAGGAAGGCAAGAAGAAGCGGAGAACCGGAATACGAACCGATTTATACGGTTGCAGACGCAGATGCCGCAACGAAGCTTCTGGCACCGGTAGATTACGGACAGAAGATTACGTTGTGTGACGGAATTGAAGTAAGATTCAATGATGTGGGGCATCTGCTTGGATCGGCAAGCATTGAAGTATGGATAACCGAAGGAGATGTCTCAAAGAAGGTTGTATTTTCCGGAGATGTGGGAAATGTCAATCAGCCGATCATTAAAGATCCCCAGTTAGTAAAAGAGGCAGACTATCTGGTGATCGAATCTACATACGGAGACCGTACACATGGTGAGGATATTCCAGATTATGTGGGAGAGTTTACAAGGATTTTGAGAGAGACATTCCAAAAAGGCGGCAATGTGGTGATTCCTTCTTTTGCGGTTGGACGTACGCAGGAGATTTTGTACTTTATCCGTGAGATCAAAGAAAAGAATCTGCTTCCGGAATTTCCGGGATTTGAAGTATATGTGGACAGTCCGCTTGCAATCGAAGCGACGAATGTGTTTAATAAAAATGTCAAAGGATGTTTTGATGAGGAAGCAATGGAATTGGTAAATCAGGGGATCAATCCTCTGCTGTTCCGGGGTCTGAAGACGACGATTACCAGTGACGAGTCCAGACAGATCAACTTTGATACAAAACCGAAAGTTATCCTGTCTGCATCCGGTATGTGCGAAGCAGGACGGATCCGGCATCATTTGAAGCACAATCTGTGGCGTCCGGAATGCACGATCTGTTTTGTGGGATATCAGGCAGTCGGAACGCTTGGAAGAAAACTGATTGAGGGTGCAGAGAGTGTAAAGCTGTTTGGAGAGAATATCACAGTCAATGCCAGAATCGAGGTATTGAAAGGAATCAGCGGACATGCAGATATGAATGGTCTTTTGGACTGGATCAGGGGATTTGAAAAAATACCAGACCGCGTAATGGTTGTGCATGGGGAAGATACAGTGACAGATCATTTTGCAAAATTGGTAGAAGATACATTCGGTTGTCCGGCATTCGCACCATATTCAGGTGGAACGGTAGACCTCGCAGCAAATGAGATTATAACGATCGGACAGAAGATTCCGAAAAAATCAGATGAGAAACCGAGTAAGCTTAGGAGTGCATCTGCATTTAATCGTCTGGTGGCAGCTGCAAAGCGTTTGCTGAACGTTGTGTATAAGAATGAAGGCCTGGCGAATAAAGATATGGCCAAGTTCGAGACCCAGATCCAGAATCTGGCAGATAAGTGGGATAGATAACGCAGAATCTGCCAGATGTCAAGGAGTAAAATTTTTTTTATTTGATAAGAAACCGCATAAGCCTGTGCGATAAGGAGCATCATCTTAATAGAAACTGATGGATGAGATTCTGACAGGAGGTCTGTAATGGCACAGGGAAAGGTAGAAATATGTGGTGTGAATACGGCAAAGCTTCCTATCCTGAATGAAGAGGAGAAGGAAGCTTTGTTTGTACGCATCAAAGAAGGAGACCGGGAAGCGAAAGAAGAGTACATTAAAGGAAATTTACGACTTGTCCTGAGCGTGATAAGACGATTTGGGGCAAGCGGGGAGAACCCGGATGATCTGTTCCAGATTGGGTGTATCGGACTGATTAAGGCGGTTAATAATTTTAACACAGAATTAGAGGTAAAATTTTCCACCTATGCAGTACCAATGATCATTGGAGAGATCAGAAGGTACATGAGAGATAACAATTCCATTCGTGTCAGCCGGTCACTCAGAGATACGGCATATAAAGCAATCTATGCAAGGGAAAGTTACAGAAAGAAGAACCAGAAAGAACCGACGGTGCAGGAAATTGCGACAGAAATTGGCATCTCCAAAGAGGATATTATGTTTGCTTTGGATGCAATCCAGATACCGATGAGTCTGCAGGAACCGGTCTATAATGATGGTGGAGATGCATTGTATGTGATGGATCAATTGAGTGATCAGACGAATAAAGAAGAAAAATGGGTGGAAGACCTGTCACTGGAGGAAGCAATGAAGCATCTTGATGAACGGGAACGTTATATTATCAAGCTTCGGTTCTTTCAGGGAAGAACGCAGATGGAAGTTGCAAAGGAGATACGGATATCCCAGGCTCAGGTCAGCAGGCTGGAGAAGAATGCGTTGAAAACTATGCGCCAGTACCTTATCTAAGGGCTGGCGCATTTTTGGTATTGCATTTTTGACGGTCTCATACTATGATATTTGCAGGAGGAATTTGTATAATGAAAGCTTGTATATTTGATCTGGATGGAACATTAACAAATACATTGGAATCTATGACATATTCCGTAAATCTGACACTTGAGGAGATGGGACTTTCCAAGATCACAAAAGATCAGTGCAGATTGTTCGTCGGGAATGGAGCCAGGGTATTAATGGAAAAGTCACTGAAGGCAGCCGGAGATCCAGATGCTTCAAGAATTGAAGAGGGGATGGAAATATACGGACGTATATTTGACCGGAATTGTACATATCATGTAACACCTTATGAAGGAATTCCGGAGATGTTGAAAGCATTGAAAGATAAAGGAATTCACCTGGCAGTCCTTTCCAATAAGCCGGACCGTCAGACAGTAAAAGTTGTGAAAGCAATCTTTGGAGAAGAATTGTTTGATTATGCACAGGGACAGAAAGAAGGTATCCGAAGAAAACCGGAACCGGACGGAGTATGGTATCTTATGGAACAGATGCACGTATCAAAAGAAGAATGCCTGTATATCGGAGATTCAGAAGTTGATGCGGCAACCGGAAGGAATGCAGGCCTTAAGACGATAGGCGTGTTGTGGGGATTCCGGGACAGAAAAACGTTAGAAACTGCGGGAGCAGATGATCTGATCGACAGACCGGATGAACTGTTGCAGTTTGTGTAATATTACGATAAGGGAGGTTGAGATGTATGTACGAGTATGATGAAGAATGTCTGCAGACGTTTATTTTGAATCAGGGACAGCTGTTTGATGAACCGGTTGCAGAGACTTTGGAAGAGGCAGAGGCTTTTCTGGAGGACTGTATGGCTTCTATCGTAGATAATATCGGAGAAGTCAGGGAATTCCTTGATCAGGAAGGAATGGATGTCAGTGGAATGTCTGACGAAGAGATTGAAGATGCATCAGAAGTATTTGCGCTATCGGATGGTCGTTATCTTATCGTTGAAGGATAAAAGCAAAAAGACGAAAGTACCTGCCGGGTGGCATCGCACAGGCCACTGTCAGATGTAAGAAAAAGCCGCAACTACTTTGTAGTTCCGGCTTTTTTCAATGCAGTTTCAATGGCCTGGACAATCAGCTGGGAAGTGTAAGGAGTGTCAGATGAATACTGGATATTGTCGAGTGACTGTTTTTTGTAGACCTGTTCGGCAATATCTTCGATCGCAGGTTCGATAAACGGATACATGGTTGTGATAGATTCGTTCAGATTGGTGAAACGGATGGAATTGATATGGGATTCATCTACAGTCACCTCAACTTCCAGCGCAGTATTGTTCAGAGTGATATCTGAGGTGTAGATTCCCGGAGTATAGATCCGGTTATCTTTTGAGGCGGAGCGATGTTCCGGGCGGAACATGAATATCAAAAGCAGGATCAGAATAATGGCCAATACTGCGAAAATAACGGTATAGATGATTTCTTTCATGTGAAGTACAACAATTTTTGTTTTGGAACTCATAGTGAGACCTCCTGGTAATTGGTTTCAAAGATTGTTTCATTTTCTATAATGTATGAAAAATGTGGAAGAATTATTCGTTTAATTTTTCCGTGACAAATGGAAAAGGTTCTTGTAGAATGATAAAAGAAATGGAAGGTGAAAAATTATGTTTATTATTGCAGGACTTGGAAATCCTACACTTCAGTATGAAGGAACCAGACACAATGTAGGGTTTGATGTCATAGATATGTTGGCAGACAGATATAATATTTCTGTAGACGGAAGAAAAGGAAGAGCACTGATCGGCAAAGGAATGATCGGGGGACAGAAGGTGCTTCTGGTAAAACCGCAGACGTATATGAATCTGAGCGGGGAAAGCTTAAGAGAACTGGTCAATTATTATAAGATTGATGAAGAACACGAACTTCTTGTGATCTATGATGATATCAGTCTGGATGTAGGGCAGTTGAGAATCCGTAAGAAAGGGAGCGCTGGAGGGCATAATGGAATAAAAAATATTATTGCCAACCTTGGAACCGATGTGTTTCCGAGAATCAAGATCGGTGTTGGGGAGAAGCCAAAGAAATACGACCTGGCGGATTATGTACTGGGACATTTTTCGAAAGAAGACCGTGAATTGATGGAAGAGGGATATGACCGCGCAGACCATGCGGTGGGAATGATCTTAAATGGAGAGATCGAGGCTGCCATGAACCAGTATAACAGGAAAGTAAAGCCTAAGGAGGCATAAAAAGATGCAGGGCTTAATCGGACCGTTAAAAGAACTTGCAGAGTTTGAAGAACTCTGTAAAAATAAGAAAAAAGATGCAGGAATGATCCGTGTATGCGGATGTGTGAATTCCCAGAAATCTCATATGATGTATGCAATTGGCGATGGCTGTAAATACAAGGTCATCGCCTGTTCCAGTAAGACAAAAGCAAAACAGATATATGAAGAATACCGATTCTTGGACAACAATACTTATCTGTATCCGGCAAAGGATTTTCTGTTCTATAAAGCAGATATCCGGAGTAAAGAGCTGGTGAAGCAGAGAATGGAAGGAATCCAGGCAGTGCTTTCCGGAACACCTGTGACGATTGTGACAAGTCTGGACGGGTTCATGGATCACCTCGCACCAAAAGAGAATATTGAAGAAAAAGTACTGAAGATACAAAACGACAGTGTCCTTAAACTGGACGAGATGGCAGAGAGACTTTCTGATGTAGGGTATGACAGGGAAGTACAGGTAGAAGGCCCGGGGCAGTTTGCAGTGCGGGGAGGAATACTGGATATCTATCCACTGACGGAGGAGTTACCGGTAAGGATTGAATTTTGGGGAGATGAGGTGGATTCTATCCGGACGTTTGACGTGGAGAGTCAGCGGTCCATTGAGAATATGCCAGAAATTACCATCTATCCGGCGGTGGAATTTCCGCAGGGAGAAGAGAAGGGAGTATCGTTCCTGGATTATTTTTCGAAAGAAGATACCATTCTTTTTCTGGATGAACCGGTGCGTCTTGTGGAGCGCGGGCAGAATATTGAAGAAGAGTTTATGGAAGCGCAGAAAAAGCGTCTGGAGAACGGGTATGAACTGGAAGAGGAAGAGGCAAAGATATTTCCGGTTGCAGATATACTGAAGAAGATCAATACTTACAGCAGTATCGGCTTTTTTGCGTTAGAGATGAAGTGCAGGGGATTGGAAGTAAGAGAATCTTATGAAATCCAGGCTAAGAGTGTGAATCCGTACAATAACAGTTTTGAGATGCTGACACAGGATCTTAAGAGACTGAAAAGAAACGGATACAGGGTAGTCCTGCTGTCAGGATCGAGAACCCGTGCAAAGAGGCTGGCGGAAGATTTAAGAGATTATAATCTAAGCAGTTATTACGGTGAAGAATTGGACCGCGAAGTAAAGTCTGGAGAAATTATGACGGCATATGGATACATTGCGGAAGGGTATGAATATCCAATGCTTAAATTCACTGTGATCGCAGAGTCGGACATTTTCGGAAAAAGAAAAAAGAAGAAAAAGAGAAAGACTTATGAAGGACGCAAGATCCAGAGCTTTTCGGAACTGAAGCCGGGAGATTATGTTGTTCATGAGAATCATGGTATAGGCGTCTATCAGGGAATTGAAAAGATCGTTGTAGACAAGATTTCAAAAGATTATATGAAAATCTCGTATGCACAGGGCGGGAATCTCTATATTCCGGCAACACAGCTGGATCTGATACAGAAATATGCCAGTGCCGATGCAAAAAAACCAAAGCTGAATAAGCTGGGAACCCAGGAGTGGAATCGGACCAAGACCAGGGTGCGCGGTGCCGTAAAAGAGATTGCAAGAGATCTGGTGAAGCTGTATGCGGCAAGACAGGAGCAGGATGGTTATGTCTATGGAGAAGATACAGTATGGCAGAGAGAATTTGAAGAGATGTTTCCGTTTGAAGAGACGGAAGATCAGATGATGGCGATCGAGGCTGTAAAAAAAGATATGGAAAGTCATAAGATCATGGATCGTCTGATCTGTGGGGATGTTGGATTTGGTAAGACGGAGGTTGCAATCCGTGCGGCATTCAAAGCTGTACAGGAGAGTAAGCAGGTAGTCTATCTGGTTCCGACAACGATTCTTGCACAGCAGCATTACCGGACATTCGTACAGCGTATGAAAGAGTTCCCGGTGCGGATTGACCTGATGTGCAGATTCCGTACACCGGCACAGCAGAAAAAGACGGTCGAGGATGCGAAAAAGGGACTGGTAGATATCATTATCGGAACACATCGGGTACTGAGTGAAGACTTGAAATTCAAAGATCTGGGGCTCCTGATCATCGATGAAGAACAGCGGTTCGGTGTTCAGCACAAAGAAAAAATCAAGAAATTGAAGGAAAATGTAGATGTATTGACACTTACAGCGACTCCAATCCCGAGAACACTTCATATGAGCCTGATCGGTATTCGCGATATGAGTGTATTGGAGGAAGCACCGAATGACCGTATGCCGATCCAGACATATGTTATGGAATATAATGACGAGATGGTACGTGAAGCAATCGAACGGGAATGCGCAAGACAGGGGCAGGTATACTATGTCTATAACCGTGTGGAAGATATCGATGAGGTAGCAGGACATGTGCAGAAGCTGGTGCCGGATCTGTCGGTTGCCTATGCGCACGGACAGATGCGGGAGCATGAACTGGAGAGGATCATGTACGACTTTATCAACGGAGAGATCGATGTGTTGGTATCCACAACAATCATAGAGACCGGACTGGATATCTCAAATGCAAATACGATGATCATTCATGATGCAGACCGGCTTGGACTTTCACAGCTTTACCAGCTGCGCGGACGTGTCGGACGTTCCAACCGCATGGCATATGCATTCCTTCTATACCGGAGAGATAAGATGTTAAGAGAAGTGGCAGAAAAGAGGCTGGCTGCTATCCGTGAATTCACGGACCTTGGCTCAGGATTCAAGATTGCGATGCGTGACCTGGAAATCCGTGGAGCGGGAAATCTTTTGGGTGCGGAGCAGCATGGTCATATGGAGGCGGTCGGATATGACCTTTACTGTAAGATGTTGAACGAAGCGGTGAAGCATCTGAAAGGTGAGATGGAAGAAGAGGAGACCTTCACAACTACGATGGATCTGAATGTGGATGCATTTATTCCGGCATCTTATATTTCGAATGAATACCAGAAACTGGATGTCTATAAACGAATCGCTGCAATTGAGAGCCGGGAAGAAATGGAAGATATGGTAGAAGAACTGACAGACCGGTTTGGAGATATTCCGAAGAAGGTGGAGAAACTTCTGGAAGTTGCCGCATTGAAAGCACAGGCACATCAGTTGTATGTAACGGCTGTCGAACAAAAGGGAGAGGTTTACACATTTATCATGTATGAAAAAGCGAAGGTACATCCGGAACGGATTCCGAAGCTGATCGAAGATTTCCGTGGGGAACTGACATTCAAAGCAGATGGAACCCAGCCGTGTTTTATCTATGAGAAGAAGAGAAGAAATCTGAAAGAGAAGCAGACAGATGCACTGGAAATTACGAAAAATGTGTTAAATGGGTTGAAAGGATTGATAGGCGGAGAAAAAAGCGGTATAATTGACCCATTAAGCAAATAAAGGCAGGTTAGGATAAATGAAAAAAAGAGCATTAATATTAGCGCTGGCAGGGATTATGGCAGCATCACTTACCGGATGTGGATCGCTGAAGGATGATGCGGTGGTCGTAAAAGCAGGAGATGAAGAGATCACGGCAGGTGTTGCAAATTTCTATGCAAGATATACACAGGCTCAGTACGAAACATACTTTGCAAGCTATTTCGGCGGAGATGATATGTGGACGAAAAATGCGTCAGACGGTAAGACCTATGAAGAATCGATCAAAGAAACTTTGCTGGATGATCTGAAGAATATGGCACTTCTGGAAAAGCATATGAAGGATTATGACGTAAAGCTTACAAAAGCAGATAAAAAAGCAATCAATGATGCGGCTGAAGAATTTGACAAGGCCAACTCCCAGAAGAAAAAAGACAAGGTATCTGGTTCCGAAGAGAATGTAAAACGTGTCATGACATTGATGGTGATCGAGCAGAAGATGCGTTCGGCAATCGTAGCGGAAGCAAATGTGAATGTAACAGATGAAGAAGCAGTACAGAAGCATATGCAGTATGTGGAGTTTGATTATACTACATCATCAGATTCGTCCGATTCATCAGATACGACTGTATCCGATGATGAGAAGAAGCAGGTAAAGGAAAAAGCTGCGGCATTTGCAGAGGGAGCAAAGACGGCGGAAGATTTTGCATCCTATGCAACCGAACAGGGAACCGAAGCAAAAGATGCAACGTTTGATTCGGATTCTGTAAGTCCGTCTAAAGAAGTTGTAAAAGTAGCAGACAAATTGGGAGAAGGTGAGCTTACGGGTGTGGTTGAAAGCGATACCGCATGCTATGTGGCAAAAGTTACAAGCCTCAATGATGAAGCAGCCACAGAGACCAAGAAACAGTCCCTGCTCACGGAGAAACAGGATAAATACTATAAAAAAGTATTAAAGAAATGGAAGAAAGAGGAAAAAATCACTGTTCACAAAGGAACATGGAATAAGATTGATTTCACGAAATTGAGCGTAAAAGCCAAAGATACAAGTACAACCGGAACAAGCACAGACAGTGCTTCGGGTAACTAAGACGAATAGAGATAAGAAGAATGGGCAGCATCCAACCGGGTGCTGCCCATTAATAATGGTACTGTCTTAATTCATAAAAGCAGATACGATCTCGTTAACGAGCTTTCCGTCTGCCTTGCCTTTTACTTTAGGCATCAGGTTCTTCATGATCTTTCCTTTATCCTTTGCAGTAGGAGCATCCAGTCCCATTTCTGCAAGAACAGAAGCAACAACTTCTTTGATCTCTGCTTCATCCATCATCTTAGGAGCATACTGTTCCAGAACTGCAAGACGCTTATTGCATTCTTCGATGATCTCTGTACGGTCTGCAGGAGTCATATCGAGTGTCTCTTTTGTCTGCTTGATCTCTTTTAAGATAACCTGTGTCTCTTCTTCCGGTGTCAGATCCGCACGTTTGTCGATTGCTTTATTCTTAAGAGCTGCAAGCAGCATGGATAAAGTTTCCTTTGTGTCTTTGTCTTTTGCTTTCATGGCTTTGACCATATCAGCACGTACTTCATCAATTTTACTCATGATTCATTCCTCCTAATATTTTCTTCCAACTATTATACAAAACTATTGAAAAAATATCCAGTCTAATATCAGAATGAATAATTCCATCTTTTTCTCAGCATACTAACCATATGTTAGAAAATATGGAAAAAACAGAAAAAAAACAGGAGGAAGATAAATGCTATGAAAGCAACAGGAATCGTAAGAAGAATCGATGATCTGGGACGTGTAGTCGTTCCAAAAGAAATCAGAAGAACACTGAGGATCAGGGAAGGCGACCCACTGGAGATATTCACGGACAAGGAAGGAGAGATTATCCTGAAGAAATATTCTCCGATCGGAGAATTATCGGCATTCGCCAAACAGTATGCAGAAAGTCTGTCGCAGATGCTGGGATGTCTGGCAGGAATCTGTGATATGGATCAGGTGGTCGCAGCGGCAGGAAACGGGAAGAAAGAGCTGCAGGATGAAGATATAACAAGGGAACTCGGAGAGTTTCTGAAGGAAAGAAAGACGCAGAATGCAAAAGCAGGAGAAAAAAGATATGTGCCGGTGGTGAGCAAAACAGAACCTTACAGTCAGGAGGTGATCAGTCCGATCCTGTGTGCGGGGGATGTGATCGGGGCGGTACTCCTGCTGAACATGGATCAGAAAGACCTGTTTGAAGAAAGAGAAATCTGCCTTGCGGAATATACAGCGAAGGTTCTGGGAAAACAGATGGAACAATAGAACAATTATGGACAGAACAGAAGCATAAATGAGAGTCTCTCTTCATAATCTGTGATAGATGAGGAGGGAGCAGATGAGAAAAAAAGAACAAAATGAAGTATGGATCATGTGGATGGTGAAAGCTCTTCTTGCGGCATATGTAGTGACAGGTATTCTTCTGATAATACTGGCGCTGGCTCTTTATAAATTCGAATTAAATGAAGGCGCGGTGACGGCAGGAGTGACGGCAGTCTATCTGATCTCGACATTTACCGGCGGACTTGTGGTGGGAAAACTTGCAAAAGTCAGGCGGTTCCTGTGGGGAATTGTTCTGGGAATATTGTATTTTGCGTTACTTTTGCTTGTCACAGTCGGAATCTACCGCACATTTCATGGAAGCAGTACAGAGATATTGGTGACATTTGCGTTGTGTGCGGGAGGCGGCATGGCCGGCGGAATGATATCCTAAGAAAAGGATTGCGAAACCTATATTGAAATGTTATAATAATATAAGTTAAGTAATAGTAAGGAGGGACATGAACATGAAACATGTAAAATCATTGAATAAACCTATGAACAGCAACCTGAAAAAAAGTGGATGTGGCGAATGTCAGACATCATGCCAGTCAGCATGTAAGACATCCTGCACAGTAGGAAATCAGACTTGCGAACAGAACAAATAATTTAAAATCATATGGATACTCGGGACAGCGGTCTTTAGGGTCGCTGTTTCTTGCTGTTCATGGAATTATTTGACAGCATGAGATTTCAGACAATCAGAGAAATAACAGGAATTTTCCGATATAGAATATGAAAAACAAGAAAGGGGTACCAGATATGATTCATCAGTACCGTAATAATGGATACAATATCGTTATGGATGTGTACAGCGGCTCTGTACATGTGGTAGATGATGTCTGTTATGATGTGATCGCAAAATTGAACGGATCAGAGACAGAACCAACTGCCGGAACATTAAAAGAAACAGATGTAAAAGATCAGCTTCTGCAGTCACTGGGAAATAAATACGAAGCGTCAGATATCGAAGATGCATTGTCAGACGTGATCGAGCTGACAGAAGGCGGACAGTTATTTGTAAAAGATACATACGAATGCATGATTGAAGAGGTGAAGAAGAGGAAAACGGTCGTAAAAGCATTGTGCCTGCACATTGCACATGACTGTAACCTTGCCTGTAAATATTGCTTCGCAGAAGAGGGAGAGTACCACGGAAGACGTGCACTCATGAGTTTTGAAGTGGGTAAGAAGGCACTGGATTTCCTGATCGCAAATTCCGGAAACCGCCGCAACCTGGAAGTTGACTTCTTCGGAGGGGAACCTCTGATGAATTGGCAGGTTGTAAAAGATCTGGTGGCTTACGGAAGAGAACAGGAGAAGATCCATAACAAGCATTTCCGTTTTACCGTTACGACCAATGGTGTCCTTTTAAATGATGAGATACAGGAATTTGTAAATAAAGAGATGGACAATGTTGTATTAAGTCTGGATGGAAGAAAGGAAATCAATGACCAGATGCGTCCGTTCCGTAACGGAACGGGAAGCTATGATTTGATCGTTCCGAAATTCCAGAAGCTTGCAGAAAGCAGAAATCAGGAAAAATATTATATCCGTGGAACATTTACAAGAAACAATCTGGACTTTTCCAATGATATTATGCATTTTGCAGATCTTGGATTCAAACAGATGTCGATCGAGCCGGTCGTTGGAGATGAAAGCGATCCGTATGCGATCAGGGAGGAAGATCTTCCTAAGATCATGGAGGAATATGATAAACTTGCGAAGATGATGATCGAACGCGAGAAAGAGGGAAAAGGCTTCAATTTCTTCCATTTTATGATAGATTTAAACGGTGGTCCGTGTGTGGCAAAACGTTTATCCGGATGCGGTTCCGGAACAGAATATCTGGCTGTTACACCATGGGGCGACCTCTATCCATGCCATCAGTTCGTCGGACAGGATGATTTTCTGATGGGTAATGTGGACGATGGAATCGTGAAGCCGGAGATTGCGGACGATTTCAGAAGCTGTAATGTGTATTCGAAAGATAAATGCAGAAACTGTTTTGCAAAATTCTATTGCAGTGGTGGATGTATGGCAAACTCTTACAATTTCCACGGTACGATCCATGATACCTATGAGATCGGCTGTGAGATGCAAAGGAAGCGTGTAGAGTGTGCGATCATGATGAAGGCTGCACTTGCAGAAGAATAAATAATTCGAGAGGATGTGTAGGAGAACGATGAAAAAGTCAAAAAGCATACTGAGTCTGCTTCTGACGGTAATCCTCATCGTCGGTCTTGGTTTTACTGTTATCGCAGGAATTGGAAAATCTAAGACCGGTGCGATGAAGAACATCAAACTTGGTCTGGATCTAGCCGGTGGTGTCAGCATCACTTATCAGGTAAAAGATAAGAATCCGACCAAAGAAGAGATGAGTGATACAATCTATAAGCTGCAAAAGCGAGTAGAGCAGTACAGTACAGAAGCAAGTGTATACCAGGAGGGAGACGACCGAATCAATATCGAGATTCCTGGTGTTACAGATGCCAATAAGATTCTGGATGAACTTGGAAAACCAGGTTCCCTTTCTTTCCAGACAGCAGATGGTGAGACGGTTCTTACAGGAACCGATGTAAAGAGCGCATCTGCAAAGAGCGGTCAGGATGATATGGGGAATAAAGAATACTCCGTAGAACTGAACCTGACAAAATCAGGAACAAAGAAATTTGCTACAGCAACACAGAACAATATCGGAAAACAGATTGCGATCATTTATGACGGTGAGACCATCTCCAGTCCGGTTGTCCAGTCTGCGATCACAGGCGGACAGGCTTATATTACCGGAGACTTTACATACGAAGAAGCTGATAATCTGGCATCAACGATCCGTATCGGTGGACTGAAACTGGAACTGGAAGAATTACGTTCGAATGTAGTCGGAGCACAACTTGGAGAACAGGCACTTAGCACAAGTCTGAAGGCGGGAGTGATCGGTCTGATCCTGGTATTCCTGTTTATGATTTTGGTATACAGGCTTCCGGGACAGGCATCCAGTCTTGCACTGCTGATCTATACAGAGATTGTACTGGTGATCCTGAATGCATTTGATGTAACCTTAACCCTTCCGGGTATTGCAGGTATCATTTTAAGTATTGGTATGGCGGTGGATGCGAACGTTATTATCTTTGCCCGTGTGCGTGAAGAGATGGCGAAAGGAAAAACTGTGAAGTCATCACTCAAGGCAGGATTCCAGAAAGCAATGTCAGCTATCGTTGACGGTAACGTAACAACCCTGATTGCAGCAGCGGTTCTGTGGTTCAAAGGTTCCGGAACAGTAAAAGGATTCGCACAGACACTGGCAATCGGTATTGTGGTATCCATGTTTACCGCACTGGTGATCACACGTATGATCGTATATGCATTCTATGGAATCGGAATCCGCAAAGAGAGTCTGTATTATCATCAGATGAAAGAAAGAAAGCCGGTGAATTTCCTCGGAAAGAAGAAGATATTCTTCAGCGTTTCCATTGCACTGATCCTTGCAGGATTTGTGATCATGGGAGTCAATTCGGCAAAGGGAAATGGAGCACTGGCATACAGTCTGGATTTCCAGGGCGGAACTTCTATGAATGTGAAATTTGACAAAGATTATTCTATCGATGAGATCGATGAAGAGATTGTTCCTGTAGTAGAAAAGATTACAGGAGACCACAACATTCAGACACAGAAGGTGTCCGGAACCAAACAGGTCATTATTAAAACAAAGACATTAAGTCTTGCGAAACGTGAGCAGGTCAACAAAGCACTGAAAACTACATTCGGAGTGAAAGAATCCGATATCACAGCTGAAAATATAAGTTCTACGATCAGTGGTGAGATGCGTCGTGATGCAGTAATTGCCGTGATCGTGGCAACAATCTTTATGCTGCTTTACATCTGGTTCCGTTTCAAAGATGTACGTTTTGCTACAAGTGCGGTTGCGGCACTGTTACATGACGTTCTGGTGGTACTTGCATTCTATGCGGCATCCAGAATCTCAGTGGGAACAACATTTATTGCATGTATGCTGACGATTGTCGGTTATTCCATCAATGCAACGATTGTAATCTTTGACAGAATCCGTGAGGAACTTCCACTGATGAAGAGAAACGATGATCTGGCTGAAGTGGTAAATAAGTGTATAACACAGACGTTGACAAGAAGTATTTATACATCGTTGACGACATTTATCATGGTATTTGTTCTGTTTATTATGGGTGTAAGTTCTATTCGTGAATTTGCAGCACCGCTTATGGCAGGTATCATCTGCGGAGGATATTCTTCCGTATGTATCACAGGAGCCCTGTGGTATGTTATGAAAACAAAAGTCTCTAAAAAAGCAACAAACAAAAAGAAAAAATAAATCAGAAAATGATTTGAAAAGCAGTTGTGCCTGTTGACAGGGTATAACTGCTTTTTTAAAATTAAAAAGTAATTGTACTTAGACTAAAGAGACAAAGGAGCGACAACAATGGAACGATGGGTTCTGCTGCGGAAAGGCGCAGATTTTGAGGCAATAGGAAAAAAATACCAGATCAGTCCGCGGCTGGCATGTCTGATCCGGAACAGGGATGTGATCGGGGAAGAAGCGGTTGACCGCTATCTGAATGGAACAATCAGTGATCTGTATGATGGAATGCTGATGAAAGATATGGATAAAGCAATCGATATTCTGAAAGAGAAGATCCTGGAAGATAAGAAAATCCGGGTGATCGGAGATTATGATATAGACGGAGTGAATGCAACTTACATTCTGCTGGAAGGACTGGAACGTCTCGGTGCGGATGTGGACAGTGATATACCAGACCGTATCAGTGACGGATATGGACTGAACAGGCATCTGGTCGAAAGAGCTTATGAAGCCGGTGTAGATACGCTCATTACCTGTGATAATGGGATCGCAGCAGCAGATGAAATTGCGTATGGAAAAGAAATGGGGATGACAGTGATCGTAACAGATCACCATGAGGTCCCGTTTGATGAACACGATGGAGAAAAACGATACAGAATTCCGCCGGCAGATGCGGTTATGGATCCTAAGCAGCCGGATTGTCTCTATCCATTTAAAGGACTCTGCGGTGCTGCAGTTGCATACAAGCTGATGGAGGCATTGTGGGAGAGTATGGGAAAGGATTCGGCGGATCTGGATGATCTGATCGAAAATGTTGCGATCGCTACGATCGGAGACGTGATGGATCTGGAAGATGAGAACCGTATTTTTGTCAAAGAAGGTCTTCAGATGCTGAGACGCACAAAGAATCCGGGATTGAAAGCTTTGATCGAGTGTACAGGGATTGACAAGAACAGCCTGAATTCCTATCATATCGGTTTTGTACTCGGGCCATGTATCAATGCCAGCGGAAGATTGGATACAGCAAAACGTGCGCTGGAATTACTGAGAGCAGGAACGCAAAAGGAGGCAGATATCCTTGCAGGAGACTTGAAAGCGTTGAATGACAGCAGAAAGGATATGACGGAAGAGGCTGTAAAACAGGCAGAAGAGCAGGTGGAGACAACAACCATTTCCAAGGACAAGGTGTTGGTCGTTTATCTTCCGGATTGTCATGAAAGTCTGGCAGGTATCGTCGCCGGAAGGATAAGAGAGAACTATTATAAACCGGTGTTTGTACTGACGGATGCAGAAGAAGGAGTGAAAGGATCCGGAAGGTCGATCGACGGATACCACATGTATGAAGAACTGAATAAATGCAAAGAATTGCTGACGAAGTTTGGCGGACACCGGCTGGCAGCCGGATTGTCACTTCCGAAAGAGAATGTCGGGAAATTTCGTGAGATGTTGAATAAAAAATGTACGCTGACCGAAGAAGAGATGAAAGAAAAAGTAACTATCGATATGGAGATGCCGTTCGGATGTGTGACGGAAGGATTGGTGAAAGAACTGGAACTTCTGGAACCATTTGGAAAAGGAAATACAAAACCGGTATTTGCAGCACGCGATGTCACATTACTTGGTGCAAGAATTCTTGGGAAGAATAGAAATGTACTGAAATTACAGGTGCAGGATGTGAATGGATGCAGGATCGAAGCAATGCTGTTCCATCATGCAGATGATTTCCTGGGAAAACTGGAAGAACAGTATGGAAAGACAGAAGTGGAGGCACTCTTAAAAGGTCGTGGCAGACAGATCCGGATCTCGATGACATATTATCCGGATATTAATGAATATATGGGGAAAAAGACACCACAGATTGTGGTGACGCATTACCGTTAAACCATAGATTGAAAATTAGAAAAAGTAATGCTATACTTAAAGTTGTATTTTAGACAGAAATGGAGAGAGTATCATGAAAGCGATAGAAGAGTACGTAAGAAGCATTCCGGATTTTCCGGAACCGGGAATTATATTCAGAGATGTAACAAGCATTCTTCAGGATGCGGAGGGGTTACATCTGGCAATAGATCTGATGCAGGAAAAATTAAAAGACGTAGAGTTTGATGTGGTTGTAGGACCGGAATCCAGAGGATTTATTTTTGGGGTTCCGATTGCGTATAACCTGCATAAGCCATTTATCCCGATCAGAAAAAAAGGAAAGCTCCCTTGCGAGACTGTTTCTGTTGAATATGAACTGGAATATGGTACTGCTACGCTCGAGATGCATAAAGATGCGATTAAACCGGGACAAAGAGTGGTTATCATTGACGACCTGATCGCAACAGGCGGAACCAATGAAGCAATGGTAAAACTGATTGAAGGACTTGGCGGAAAAGTGGTAAAGACGGTATTTCTTATGGAACTTGCGGGATTAAAGGGAAGAGAGCGATTAGAAGGATATGATGTGGATGCCGTGATCACATATCCGGGTAAATAATAGAAGCATCAAGGGAAGGAGGCGTTGATATGTCAGACAAGACAACATATGAATCACTAGACAACCGGATTGCACCGGAAGCCCTGACGAAAGACCATACAAAAGGACTTGCGGTCATAGACGGACATGCGGTGAAATCGCAGGAAGATTATGAAGATCCGGACCGGTTGTATGACATATTGATTGCCCGTATCCGAAAGTATCATCCGTCCACAGATGTTTCCCTGATCGAGAAAGCTTATAAGCTGGCAGTTGAAGCACATGGAGATCAGCGCAGAAAATCCGGAGAGCCATATATCATCCATCCGTTATGGGTAGCGATCATTCTGGCGGATCTTGAGATGGATAAAGAGACGATCGCTGCAGGAATGCTGCACGATGTGGTTGAAGATACAAAGTTTACGGAAGAAGATATCCGAAAGGAATTCGGAGCAGAAGTAGCACTTCTGGTAGATGGAGTTACCAAGCTGGGAAGACTTTCTTATTCTTCGGATAAACTGGAGGTACAGGCAGAAAATTTAAGAAAGATGTTCCTGGCAATGGCAAAGGACATCCGAGTCATCATCATCAAACTTGCAGACCGTCTGCATAATATGCGTACACTGCAGTTTATGACACCGGCGAAACAGAAAGAAAAAGCAAAAGAGACGATGGACATTTACGCACCGATCGCACAGCGTCTTGGAATTTCCAAGATCAAGACAGAACTGGATGATCTGGCACTTAAGTATTCACAGCCGGAAGTGTTCTATGATCTGGTGAATCAGATCAATGCCAGAAAGACTGAGCGGGAAGAATTTGTAGAGCAGATTGTAGATGAAGTGTCGACACATATGAAGAATGCGGGCATCAAAGCAGAAGTCAACGGGCGTGTCAAACATTTCTTCAGCATTTATAAAAAGATGGTCAATCAGGATAAGACAGTAGATCAGATCTATGATCTGTTCGCAGTCCGTATTATCGTAGAATCTGTAAAGGACTGCTATGCGGCACTCGGTGTGATCCATGAGATGTATACGCCGATCCCGGGACGATTTAAAGATTATATTGCAATGCCAAAACCGAATATGTACCAGTCACTGCATACAACGCTGATGAGTTCGGTCGGACAGCCGTTCGAGATCCAGATCCGTACAGAAGAGATGCATAAGACAGCTGAATATGGTATTGCGGCGCATTGGAAATATAAAGAGTCGAATGACGGTAAGAAGAGTGTTGAAGCACAGGAAGAAGAGAAGTTAAGCTGGCTGCGCCAGATCCTGGAATGGCAGAGAGACATGTCGGATAACCGGGAATTCCTGAATCTGATCAAAGGTGACCTTGATCTGTTTGCAGAAGATGTGTATTGCTTTACACCGCAGGGAGATGTCAAGAACCTGCCGAATGGTTCGACGCCGATTGACTTTGCTTATGCGATCCATAGTGCAGTTGGAAATAAGATGGTTGGAGCCAGAGTGAACGGAAAACTGGTCAATATCGATTATAAAATTCAGAACGGGGATCGAATTGAGATCCTGACTTCACAGAATTCCAAGGGGCCAAGCAGGGACTGGCTGAATATTGTAAAAAGTACACAGGCAAAGAACAAGATCAACCAGTGGTTTAAAAAAGAATTCAAAGAAAGTAATATCATCCGTGGAAAGGATATGATTGCTACATACTGCAAGGCAAAGAGTATCAATCTTACAAATATTATTCAGCCGAAGTACCAGGAGATCGTGCAGAAAAAATATGGATTCAAAGACTGGGAATCTGTGCTGGCGGCAATCGGTCACGGAGGATTAAAAGAAGGACAGGTAGTAAACCGGCTTGCAGAAGAGTATGGAAAAGATCACAGACAGGCAATTACGGATGAAGTTGTTCTGGAGAGAGTGGCTGAGGCTGCAAAGAATAAGGTACATATTGCCAAGTCCAAGAGCGGTATTGTAGTCAAGGGGATTGATGATATGGCGGTCCGTTTTTCAAGATGCTGTAATCCGGTACCGGGAGATGAGATTGTCGGATTCGTTACCCGTGGAAGAGGTCTGTCCATTCACCGTACAGACTGTATCAATATGATACATCTGTCCGAAGCGGAACGCGTAAGACTAATTCCGGCAGAGTGGGAGACGGAAGTGACAGAAAAATCAGGAGGTCAGTATCTTGCCGAGATCAAGATGTATGCCAATGACCAGCAGGGACTTCTGATGGAGATTTCCAGAATTTTCACAGAAGAAAATGTGGATGTCAAATCTATGAATGTCCGTACCAGCAAGAAAGGAACAGCAACAATTGAGATGGGATTCATCGTTCACGGCCGTGAAGAACTGGAGCGTATCGTGAAGAAATTGCAGCAGCTTTCCGGAATCATTGATATAGAAAGGGCAACAGGATAAAAGTATGAAGATAAAAAAATACGTGGTTGGAATGATTGGTACGAATTGTTATCTGGTGATCAACGAAGAGACAAAAGAGTCGGTCATGGTTGATCCGGGAGCTTATCCGGCGAAGGTAAAGAATGCGGTAAAGGAGCAGGGACTGAAACTGAAAGCGGTGCTTTTGACACATGCACATTTTGATCATATTATGGGACTTTCTGATGTGATGGAAGACGTAAAAGTTCCGGTATATGTAGAAGAAGCGGACCTTCCGATGATGACGGACGGTGAAAGTAATCTGTCTTCTACATATGTGCGTGGAGGATACCGGTTTGAGGAGGCGGTTCCGGTCAGTGATGGGCAACAGCTGGAAATTGCAGGTTTTCAGTTCCGTGTGATCCATACACCGGGACATACACCGGGTGGATGCTGTTATTATATGGAACAGGAAGGCGTTCTCTTTAGCGGTGATACATTATTCCAGACATCGGTTGGCCGTTCAGACTTCCCGGGCGGAAGTGCATCGGCATTGGTTCGTTCTGTAAAGGAGAAACTGTTGGTATTGCCGGAAGAGACACATGTATATCCGGGGCATATGGAAGAAACGACGATCGGTTATGAAAAACTCCATAATCCATTTATATAATGAATGTTGGCAAAAGACAGTGATAAAAAACAGAATGGAGAATTAAGATGATTCAGATTATATGTAAAAGCGAGTCTTATACTTATAATGCGTATCATATATTAAAGGCTTTTTATCCGTCGCAGGAAGTATCCTGCAAGACGGATGAAGAAGCCTCTAATTATGTAACGGTACAATTACCGGATGGTCAGGAAATTTTTGCAGAAACGGAGAATCTGCAAACGGAGAAAAAGCGGCAGACAGACCTGAATCTGTATGACCAACTGGAGAAGATCACCGGAGAACCACTTGCATGGGGAGTGCTTACAGGCGTACGTCCGACCAAGCTTGCTATGCAGAAGCTGGAAGCCGGCTGGAAAAAAGAAGATTATATCAGATGGGCATGGGAAAGTGCAAGAGTAAGAAAAGAAAAGGCAGTGCTTGCATGGGAGATTGCCGAGAGGGAGCGGAAGATTCTGGAAGAACTGGATTATGAAGAAGGGTACAGCTTGTATGTAGGAATCCCGTTCTGTCCGTCGGTCTGTTCTTATTGTTCTTTCAGTTCCGGACCGCTGGATCGCTGGAAAGAAAAAGTAGATGTATATGTAGATACACTTTGTAAAGAGTTGGAATTTATTGCAGAGCGTTCAAAAAATAAAAAGCTGAATACAATCTACATCGGCGGAGGTACACCGACTACTCTGACGGCAGAGCAGCTGGAACGACTGATGGGATGGATTGATGAGAAATTTTCGAGAGAACATCTGTTGGAGTATACTGTAGAAGCAGGAAGACCAGACAGCATAACAGAAGAAAAATTAAAGGTCATAAAGAGCCACGGCATTACCAGGATTTCCATCAATCCGCAGAGCATGCAGCAGAAGACACTGGATGCGATCGGAAGAAAGCATACCGTAGAAGAGATAAAAGAGGCCTATGCATTGGCCAGAGAGACCGGATTCGATAATATCAATATGGATATTATCGCAGGACTTCCGGGAGAAGATATTTCTGATATGGAAGATACACTGGCTCAGATCGCTCAGATGAAGCCGGACAGTCTGACGGTGCATTCACTGGCAATCAAGAGAGCGGCCAGAATGGAAATGAGAGATTTACACCGGGATGTGAAGGAGACACATGACATCCTTTCCGGCATGATCGAAAAAGCAGCAAAAACAGCAGAAGAGATGGAACTTTTCCCGTATTATCTGTACAGACAGAAGAATATTGCAGGGAATTTTGAAAATGTTGGTTATGCAAAGGTTGACAAAGCCGGAATATACAATATACTTATTATGGAAGAAAAAC
>OHMN01000849.1_pt1 | contig 24389 bp, 21 predicted proteins | sample 1569361 | NCBI WGS metagenome assembly OHMN01 (sample SAMEA3541508, study PRJEB24748) | human gut metagenome | biome: human gut; feature: human-associated habitat; material: faeces | place: China | collected 2012
AACAATATCTCACAGTAAACACAAATGGGCCGGAAGGTTCCGTCCCCGCCGAATGGCGGGGACGAAACCTTTCGGCCCTCGTTCGTTACTGTGTGATATTGTTTATTTTAGTATCCGTAGAAGATCTGCGTGATCGGCGAGCTCTTGTCGAGGATCAGGGTGTTGTTTCCGTTCTTTAAGGATGCTTTCGCTGCATCCAGGGAGCGGACAAAGTTATAAAAATCTGCCTTGCTGGCATCGTTGTAGGCATTGGACAAGATCTGCATGTACTGCGCCTCGCCCTCAGCCTTGATTTTCTCTGCCTCTGCATTTGCCTCTGACTTCATGACTGATACTTCTTTCGTGGTATCGTTTTTGATCTTCTGCGCGGAAGAATTGCCCTGTGCGGTGTAAGATGCCGCAATGTTGTTTCGCTCGGAGATCATGCGGTCATACACGGACTGCTTGTTGTCGTCCGGCATGTCCAGGGATTTCGTTTCCACGGCCAGGACTTCGATGCCGTAGCCATCCAGTGAGGTACCGATGTTGTCCTTGATATCCTCCGCAAGCTTTCCATCGCGGTTCTCGATGATTTCGGTCTGATCCATATTGGAAATGACGGATTTCATAGAGGAAAAGACGGAGGCTGCGATGCGGGACTGTGCCTGTGCTACCTGCCCGTTTAAATGGCGGGTAAACAGGACCGGATCGGATATTTTCCAAAGTACGAAAGCATCTGCGATCATACTCTTTTTATCTTTGGTGATGACATCCGATTTCGGGATATCATAAATCTGCAGCGCACGCGGAATGGTAGAGCTGGTCTGCATCAGCGGGATTTTCACGGATACACCAGGTGTATCAACCACGCGCACGATCTCGCCGAACTGGCGCACGATCGTATACTCGTCCGGATAGGTGATGACCAATGCACTTCCTGCCACAAACAATGCTGCAAAAAGGATCAGGCCGCTAAAAGCTTTTACGATTTTCTTCATCACTGGTTTCCTCCTTCCGTGTTATCCTGTACTCCAGCACTGCCAGAAGTACCGGATACGCTGCCACTACCGGATGTGCTGCTATTGCCGGATGCACCGCTGTTCTTAGACGCAGTACCGTCTGAAATCCCCGCTCCTGCTGCTGAAGATTGCATGGCTGAAGTGAAGCTGTCCAACGGCAGCATTTTCTGGGTTCCGCTCTCATCCACAATGTAAACCTTCATGGACGGAAGCACATTCTCCATCGTCTCGTAAAACATACGCTGTTTGGTGATGAGCGGATACTTGCTGTACTCAGTATACATCTGCTCAAAACGCGCTACCTGTCCCTGCGCCTCATTGATGCGGGCTTCTTTTTCTGCCTCTGCGTTCTTGATGATCTGGTCGCATTCTGCCTCTGCCTGCGGAATCTTCTCATTCCGGTCCTTATTGGCATTATTGATCGCAGTTTCTTTTCCCTGCTTTGCGTTTTCCACGTTTTTGAATGCGCTTAAGACTTCATCGGTCGGCGGGAATGCATCCTGGATCGTGATATTGACCACTGAAAGACCGATATCCTCCGCGATCATGCGGTTGGTCAGTTTTTCTTTGATTTCTGACTGGATCACGGCTTTTCCAGTGGTGATGACATCGTCCACATTATAAATGCCAACCGTGTCGCGGATATAAGACTGCGCCAGCATTTTCAGCGTGGACTCCGGGTCTGAAGAAGCGTACAGATACTTTACCGGATCATTGACCATGTATTCCAGATAAAAATCCGTGTTAACGAAATTGAAGTCCTTGGTGATCATGATGGATTCCTCATCCACGGACTCGCTGGTTTCCGGGATATAGCCGATCGGCATGCCTTTGATTCCCTTGGAAACCATACGGACATTCTGAATAAACGGAATCTTAAAATGCAGGCCGGCCTGTGACTCGGCCTGCGGACTTCCAAGTGTCGTCACCACAGCATAATTTTCTTCATCCAGCATGTAATAGCTGTTCATGGCAGCAAATGCCACGACCAGAACCACCACTGCTGTTCCTGCATTCCGAAAAAGCTTAAGCTTCTTCTTTTTCTTTTTTACCGGATTGCCGTCGGAATCGAAACGCTCCGGTTCCTGCTCTTTACTGCCGTCTGGCTTTCCTCCCGCCTCTCCCTGGTTCTGCCAGCTGGTTTTGTTTGTTTTTTGCCGCTGGCTCTGCTGCTTCTGTTTTAACTGTTCTTCCATCTGCCTGCGCAGAAAATCGAACGGATCCTGTCCCCCAAATGGATTCTGGTTCATAGCGTTCCCCCTTAATTTTATATTGTGCGCTCGTTCTCGTGACTTCGTCACTCGATTGCCTCGCCGTTCGCCAGAAACGTGCAAGCACGTTTCCGGCTCTCTTGCGCTCGTTATATTATCATACCACAAAGTGGCGGGATATTCTATTGAATCTGAATACAGCTTTCCCGGAATACATGATAAAAAATTTGCCGGTCACAGACATGAACTTCTCTGAACAGCAAAAAGGACGCCGACTCACACATCAACGTCCTTCTCTTTATCTTCTATCCATATACCATTTTCATCCATATAATAATATTTTCCCAGTTCTGTCATGATCCATCCGATCTGCATGACGCCGTCTGAATCTGCGTAATACCAGTTTTCATTCCAGACAAACCAGCCGGTTGCCAGCTGGCCACTGTCTCCGAGATAGTATTTTTTCCCGTCCCGTTCCTGCCAGCCGATAAGACGGTATCCCTGCTCATCGAACAGATACCAGCTGGCTTCGATGAGCTGCCAGCCAGCTTCCAGATACGTTCCGTCTACCAGCTGGTAGCGGCTTCCTTCCAGGTAATTGCGCCATTTTCCATCTGTATAGCCGATCATCTGTTTTGCCCGGTAGTCCACATCCGGGGAACCTGTCCAGGAGCCGGCTTTGACGTAGGCCTGTTCGCTGATTTTGGGAGTTGCACGCACAACAAAGAAATAGGTGTGCAGATCATTCATGTAGGCACTGAAATTGCAGGAGGTTTCTCCGGTGCGCCTGGTCATCACACACTCGGCTTCCTCCAGGCTTTCATCATCGAAATCCACCTTGCGCCAGTTGTCCTCCTCCCGCTCCACATTGTCCGCAATGTATAGTTTCACCTGGTATTCATGGGCTTTCTTCACAGAAGACCACTTTCCGGTGGTGTCAGTCTCCCACCAGACATGCTCCGGCGCGCCGAGATATACGGTTTCCACGGCTTTATCGGAGGCATATGCGGATATTGGATATTGCGCCCATAACTCAGGCTCCAGTCTTTGATGCCAAGATAATCCTCACTGACACCGTTTATGGATGTAGCCGTCATGGAATCCGTGCCGTTTTTTACGGTTCCGCTGATGTTCACCATCGGAGTCATATGATCGAAGCTCTCCGTATTTGCCTCATAAAACGTATACATTTCATCTGCCGATACCGACCTCTCTGAATCGGTCTTTCGTTTTTATAAACATATCAGGAGAATGTGTTCATTTTGTGAGAGAATCGGGATTTTTTTGTGAGGGAATTTCAAAACCCGAACTAATTTTAAAATAAAAAAAGAGGAGTCCGCAAAAGACTCCTCTAAAATAACGACCCGGATGGGGTTCGAACCCACGACCTCCGCCGTGACAGGGCGGCGCTCTAACCAGCTGAGCCACCAGGCCATTTTATAAATTGTATGTATTGCTCATGCAATAACAACATTATATAAGATGACCATTCTCCTGTCAAGCGTTTTTTTAGCGGACCGCCAATTTTTCATTGCCTTACTTTTTCAATTTTCCATTTTTCATTGCCATTTTCACCATTAGCAATCCGTAACTGTTTGTATTTGTACATCCGTTTCTCCGCAGCACTGTGCGATGATGCGAATCACTTTTTCCATCTGAAGCGGTTTCGATAAGTGCGCAGTCATGCCTGTATCGGTGCATCGCTTTGCATCTTCATCAAACGCATTTGCAGTCATAGCAATGATCGGAATCTGTCCGGCATCAGGCCGCATTACACTGGCTGCACGGATTTCTTTGGTTGCAGTGATCCCGTCCATATTCGGCATCATCATATCCATTAAAATTGCATCAAACGTATGAGCCGGCTGCGACAAAAACAAATCCAATGCCTCTTTTCCATCATGAACGATCGTCACTGCTGCGCCTTCATCACACAGAAGCGTTTCTGCAATTTCCGCATTCAGTTCATTATCTTCTGCCAGCAGCAAATGCAGTCCGTTTATCTGGTAATTCTGTGCACAAGACTCGTCCTTCCCTCCTGCTTCCTCTGCAATCTCAAATGGAATCGTGATGATAAAGACAGAGCCAACACCAACTTCACTCTGTACCTCAATGCTTCCCTGCATCTGTTCCACCAGTCCCTTTACAATCGCCATGCCAAGTCCGGTGCCCTGACGGATGCTCCGGTCATCCGAATGTTCCTGTGCAAATGGCTCATAGATATGCTTCAGGAACTCTTTGCTCATACCGATTCCGGTATCGGTGATTACCCACTGATAGGTAACGGTCTTGCCGTCATCTGATGTGCCAAGACTGTGAAACGTTGAGCGGACGCTTCCACCAACATGATTGTATTTGATGCAGTTGCCGCTACCAGGATTTTTTTGCGGTTGCTCTCGATCAGACCTGGATCATCTGGATGTTTTTCATTGATCTGCAGCAAACCAATGATACCGTTGAGCGGTGTCCGGATATCATGGCTCATGCGCGATAAGAAACTGGTCTTTGACGCATTGGCTGCCCGCGCTTCTTCTGCAGAATGCCGGATCTCCTACGCCGATTTTCTGGTTTCTTCCATATAGATGGCTTCCCGGTAATGGCACATTTCTGTCTGCATAAAAGAAATCGCGATAAATGCTGCCATCGTCACGCACACAATGCTGGCAATCACAAGCTGTCTGTGGGAATACCAGCCATTCACCGGTGCAATGTCAAAATACCAGGTGTTTTTTGTCAGCTTTTCATGCCAATGCTTCTTGATTTTTCAGAATACTTACAACTTCTTTACAGCGTCTTTACCCAGTCTTTTAACTCGGCTTCCTGGACTCTTCCGTTTAACAGGCGGCCTTCCACGATCTGGGCCGATGCGGAAACACTGTTTTTCAATGCAGAGGCCGTCTTTCCAAAGCCGCTTCCGCCAGAGGTTGCAAAGAGCACGATCTTCTTGCCGGAGAAGTCATACTGCTCCAGAAACGTGTTGATAATAGTCGGTGCAACATACCACCAGATTGGGAATCCAACAAATACGGTATCATACTGATCCATATGTTCTACTTTATTCGCGATCTCTGGTTTGGAAGACGGGTCTGCCATTTCCACACTGCTGCGGCTCTTTTTATCCATCCAGTTTAAATCCGCACTGGTATACGGCACTGCCGGTTTGATCTCATGAAGGTCTGCGCCTGCTGCTTTAGCGAGCACTTCTGCCACTTTTCCGGTCACTCCGCTTGCTGAAAAATATGCTACTAATGATTTTGCCATGATGTTTTCCTCCTTTGATTATTCTCCCAGTTTTTCATATACTTCATCGGTTACCGGCTCCAGCCATTCATTGGAGGTCTCCTCGCCCGGGCACTCAACTGCCAGATGGGAGAACCAGCTTCCGGCCTTTGCACCATGCCAGTGTTTTACCTCTGCCGGAATGGTAACGACATCCCCCGGCTTTAAGCTCTGTGCCGGTTTTCCTTCTTCCTGATACCAGCCCTCGCCGTCTACGCAGACAAGAAGCTGTCCGCCACCGGATTTTGCGTGATGAATGTGCCAGTTGTTGCGACATCCCGGTTCGAAGGTTACGTTTGCGATAAATACGGTCTTTTTCGGATCGGTCAGCGGTTTTAAATAGCTGTTTCCGATAAAGTATTTTGCATAAGCCGTGTTCGGCTCACCCTGTCCGAAAAAGCCGCCGTGCTCCTCGTTGCTGCAGTCATCCTGGTATACTTCCTTTGCCATGCGGAATGCAGCCCATGCATTCGGCCAGCCTGCGTAGAATGCGATGTGGGTCAGGATTTCAGCCATCTCGGTCTTCGTTACGCCATTTTTTCTGGCACTCTCCAGATGATATTTTAAAGAGCTGTCCACAATGCCTTTTCCGATCAGTGCGGAAATGGTGACTACGGAACGAAGCTTTAAGGAAAGCTTGTCCTCTCTGGACCATACCTCACCAAAAAGAACATCGTCGTTTAACTGTGCAAATTTCGGTGCGAAATCATTTAAGGCGTCTCTGCCTGCTGTCTGTTTTACCATACAAATCATCCTCCTGTTCTTCTCTGAAATCCACGCGGGCATATTTCCACCCTCTGCTGTGTATTATATCCCCTAAAGTTGACTTTACGTCAAGCGTTTACTGATATTTCAGGCATTTCTTGAGTACTAACCGTTTACTCCTGCTTAAGAGAATGGTTGACTTTTCTTCTCCCCCATGCTATCGTAACCTTAACTATAACTTTAGGTTTGAATCATTTATTTTTATATAGAGGAGAATGTACATGTATACCATCGGACAGGTATCGGAGATGTTCCACCTTCCCATCTCCACCTTACGCTATTATGATAAGGAAGGACTTTTCCCGTATTTAGAGCGTACCTCCGGCATTCGCCGCTTCAGTCAGCGTGAGATTGACGCGCTGCACCTCATCGAATGTCTGAAACGTGCCGGTGTAGAATTAAAAGATATTAAACAGTTTATGGAATGGTGCGCCGAGGGACCGGCTACCTACCAGAAACGCAAATCCTTTTTTGAACAGCAGAAAGCCTCAGCAGAAAAAGAAATCGAAAAAATGGAGCGCGTGCTCGATATGCTCCGTTTCAAATGCTGGTATTACGATCAGGCGATCGCAGACGGAAATGAAGATCGGATCCACGCTATGATGCCGGACAAATTACCGGACGAAATCCAGAAAATCTATGACCATGCACATGAAGATGCTGAATAGGCTGTGCTGTGCGCAGCATCACCAAACAAAAACAGGACCAGGCAAAATCAAAATGCCTGATCCTGTTTCTTTTTCTTTCATTGCATATCGGGAGGTGCCTGTGGCACATCCACTGCTTTTCACGCCAGATTCGTATATCCCATCAGATATTTATCCACTTCTTTTGCCACATCGCGGCCTTCATGGATGGCCCATACGACCAGGGACTGTCCGCGATGCATATCGCCTGCCGTGAAGACTTTCTCGACATTCGTTGCGTATTTCCCGGCTTCGGTCGCCACGTTGGTGCGTGCATTTAACTCGACACCAAATGCATCGGCTACATATGTCTGGGCACCTAAAAATCCTGCTGCGATCAGCACCAGATCTGCCGGTACTTCCTTCTCGGAGCCCTCCACCGGCACCATGGACATGCGTCCGGTCTCCGGGTTCTTCTCGGCTTTCAGGCTCACTAAGATGGCTTTTACCAGCTTCCCGCTCTCATCCTTCACAAACTCTTTCACGGTTGTCTGGTAGATGCGCGGGTCATGACCAAACACGGCAATGGCCTCTTCCTGGCCGTAATCGGTCTTTAAGATGCGCGGCCACTCCGGCCAGCTGTTGTTTTCGGCGCGTTTTTCCGGAAGCTTCGGCATCATTTCCAGCTGGGTCACGGATGCGCAGCCATGACGGATCGCGGTTCCGACGCAGTCATTTCCGGTATCACCTCCGCCGATGACGATGACATGCTTATCCTTCGCGGAGATATAATTGCCATCCTCTAAATTAGAGTTTAACAGGCTCTTTGTGGTGGATTTCAAGAAATCTACCGCAAAGTAAATACCCTCTGCGTCACGCCCCGGCACATTGATGTCTCTCGGGTTGGAGGCTCCGCATGCAAGCACAATACTGTCATACTCTTTTAAGAGCTTTGCTGCCTTGTAGTTCTTTCCGACATTGGCCCCGGTGACAAAGGTCACGCCCTCTTCTTTCATCACGTTGATCTTACGGTCAATAATCTGCTTTTCCAGCTTCATATTCGGAATGCCGTACATCAGAAGTCCGCCAACCCGGTCTTCCCGCTCAAACACGGTTACATTATGACCGCGCTTATTTAACTGGTCTGCCGCAGCCAGTCCGGACGGACCGGAACCGATAACGGCGATCTTTTTGTCGGTACGCAGCTTCGGCGGTCTCGGACCTGCCTTGCCGGTCTCGTATGCCTTCTCAATGATGGCGTGCTCATTTTCCTTGATGCTGACCGGACTTCCGTTTAAGCCGCAGGTGCAGGCTGCCTCACACGGAGCCGGGCAGACACGGCTGGTAAATTCCGGGAAGCTGTTGGTCTTCTTTAAGCGGTTGTAGGCCTGCGCCCAGTTGCCGGTGTATACCAGATCATTCCATTCCGGCACCAGGTTATGGAGCGGGCATCCGGATACCATGCCGTTCATCATCATGCCGGACTGGCAGAAGGGGACGCCGCATTCCATGCAGCGTGCACCCTGTTTTCTTTGCTGTTCTTCGGTCAAAGGAGTGTGGAACTCATTGAAATTCTTGATGCGCTCCAGTGGTTCTGCCGCCTTGCCGTTTACTCTGTCATATTCCAAAAATCCTGTTGGCTTTCCCATCGTTACTCCTCCTTACTTTCTCTGGTTTGCGTAGAATGCCTCGATCTGCGCCTGCTCACTGCTTAAGCCCTTCTCTTCCATCTGCACAATGGTATTCATCATTCGGCGGTAGTCATGAGGCATTACCTTCTTGAATTTCGGCAGGTACTCGCCAAAGTGATCCAGAATTTCTTTTCCGCGCTCGGAGTTGGTATATGCCACATGTTCCTGGATCATCTCTTTTAATTCCTGGACATCGTACTTGTTGGTTACTTCCTCCAGGGAAACAAGATCTTTGTTCAGGCGCTTATAAAAATCGCGTTTTTCATCCAGCACATAAGCAATACCGCCGCTCATGCCGGCTGCAAAGTTCTTTCCGGTCTGTCCGAGTACAACCACGCGGCCGCCGGTCATATATTCACATCCGTGGTCACCAACACCCTCTACGACGGCGGTTGCACCGGAGTTTCGGACACAGAAACGCTCACCTGCGACACCGTTGATATACGCCTTGCCGCTGGTCGCTCCGTAAAGAGCCACGTTGCCGATGACGATATTTTCTTCTGCCTTAAAGTTTGCTGCTTTTGGCGGATATACGATCAGCTTACCGCCGGATAAGCCCTTGCCGAAATAGTCGTTGCTGTCGCCCACCAGTTCCAGGGTAAGCCCCTTCGGAATGAACGCACCAAAGCTCTGTCCGCCGCTGCCGTTGCACTGGATCGTGAAAGTATCCTCCGGCAGTCCGTCCGGATACTGTCTGGTGATTTCCGAACCGAAGATGGTTCCCAGGGTACGGTCTACGTTGGAGACATCGATCTGGAGGCTCTTCTTCTGTCCCTTGTTCAGGGCAGTCTTTAACTGCTTTAAGAATACCTGCTCATCGATCGTCTGATCCAGCTTGAAGTCGTATTCCAGCTTATCGCGGTAGCCGCGGAAATGCACACCCTCATACGGATTGTCAAGGATATTGCTTAAATCCACTTTGTTTGCACGCTCAGACGGAATATGTTCCTTCTTCTTTAAGAGATCGGTACGTCCCACCAGCTCATCTACGGTGCGGACACCCAGCTTTGCCATGTATTCGCGCAGCTCCTGTGCCACAAAGTGCATGAAGTTTACAACATACTCCGGTTTGCCCTTGAAGCGTTTTCTCAGCTCCGGGTTCTGGGTCGCAATGCCGACCGGGCAGGTATCGAGGTTGCAGACACGCATCATGACGCAGCCCATGGTAACAAGCGGAGCGGTCGCAAAGCCAAATTCCTCCGCACCCAGGATGCAGGCGATCGCCACATCACGGCCGGTCATCAGCTTACCGTCGGTCTCAAGGATGACTTTATCGCGCAGGCCATTCATGATCAGGGTCTGGTGTGCCTCAGCCACGCCAAGCTCCCACGGAAGTCCGGCATTGTAGATGGAGTTTCTCGGCGCTGCACCGGTACCGCCGTCAAAACCGGATACCAGGATAACCTGTGCGCCTGCCTTTGCAACACCGGCTGCCACGGTGCCAACACCAGCCTCGGATACCAGCTTGACAGAGATCCTTGCGCGGGTGTTTGAGTTCTTTAAGTCATAGATCAGCTGGGCCAGATCCTCGATGGAGTAGATATCATGGTGCGGTGGCGGGGAAATTAAGCCGACACCGGTTGTGGAGTGGCGGGTCTTTGCCACCCACGGATATACTTTTCCGCCCGGAAGCTGTCCGCCCTCACCAGGCTTTGCGCCCTGCGCCATCTTGATCTGGATTTCCTGTGCACTGACCAGATAACGGGAGGTTACGCCAAAACGTCCGGATGCCACCTGCTTGATCGCAGAACAGCGGTTATTGTTCTTCGCTCCCGGAACCAGACGGTCCAGACTCTCGCCGCCCTCACCGGTGTTGGACTTGCCGCCCAGACGGTTCATGGCGATCGCCAGCGTCTCATGTGCTTCCTGGGAAATGGAGCCGTAAGACATTGCACCGGTCTTAAAGCGCTTTACGATGGAATCGACACTCTCAACTTCATCGATCGGGATGCCGCCATTCTCATCGAAATTAAAATCGATCAGGCTTCGCAGGTTGATGGTCTGCTCCTCCTCATTGAGCACATGGCTGTACTCTTTGAAGATCTCATAATTTCCGGTCCATGCCGCCTGCTGCAGCAGATGAATGGTGCGCGGATTGTACAGATGCTCCTCCTGGCCGGAACGCTCCTTGTGACTTCCCACACTTTCCAGCGTCAGATCTACATCCAGTCCCAGCGGGTCAAATGCAGTGGAATGCAGCACATCCACGTCGTTTGCGATGTCTTCCAGCGTGATGCCGCCCACACGGCTGACCGTGTTGGTGAAGTACTTGTCGATGACTTCTTTGGAAATACCGATCGCCTCAAAGATCTGTGCACCCTGGTAGGACTGGATTGTGGAAATACCCATCTTAGAAGCGATCTTTACAATGCCGTGAAGCACTGCCGAGTTATAATCGTTGACAGCTGCATAATAATCCTTATCCAGCATTTTCGTCTCGATCAGGTAATGAACAGATTCCTGCGCCAGATATGGGTTGATGGCACTGGCACCAAAGCCAAGCAGGGTTGCAAAGTGATGTACCTCTCTCGGCTCGCCGCTCTCCAGGATGACTGCCATGGAAGTACGTTTCTTGGTTTTTACCAGATGCTGCTGCAGGGCAGATACCGCTAAGAGTGACGGGATCGGCACATGGTTTTCATCGATGTCACGGTCAGACAGGATGATGATGTTGACGCCGTCGCGGTGCGCACGGTCTACCTCCAGGAATAACCGGTCAATGGCTTTGGCCAGGGACGTATTCTTGTAATAGGTAATCGGGATCACTTCTACTTTAAATCCCGGTTTCTTCATATATTTAATCTTTAACAGATCGGTACAGGTTAAGATCGGGTTATCCACCTTTAAGATGTGGCAGTTCTCCGGAGCTTCCTCCAGAACATTGCCTTCCTCGCCGACATAAACCGTGGTGGATGTTACGATTTCCTCACGGATCGCATCGATCGGCGGGTTCGTTACCTGTGCAAAGAGCTGTTTGAAATAGTTGAACAGCGGCTGATGTTTTTTCGAAAGCACGGCAAGCGGGCTGTCAGCACCCATGGCAGATACCGCCTCGGCACCATTCAATGCCATCGGCAAGATCATGGTCTTATACTGCTCGTAGGTGTAACCATAGGTCTTCTGCAGCTGTGCACGCTGCTTCTTAGAAAGCTCCGGCACACCCTTATTCGGGATCGGAAGATCCTTTAAATCTACCATCTGGGAATCCAGCCACTCCCCGTACGGCTGACGGGATGCATAGCGCAGCTTTAACTCCTCGTCGCCGACCAGCTCACCCTTCACGGTATCGATGAGGAGCATCTTGCCCGGGCGTAAGCGTTCTTTCTTAATAACATGGGACTGGTCAATATCGATCGCGCCAACCTCGGAAGCCAGAATCACCTGGTCATCGTCCGTGATGTAGTAACGGGACGGACGCAGACCGTTTCTGTCCAGCACGGCACCCATGACATCGCCATCGCTGAACACGATGGATGCAGGGCCATCCCACGGCTCCATCATGGTTGCGTAATAGCGGTAGAAATCCTTTACCTCCTGCGGCATGAACCGGTCATGCTGCCACGGAGCCGGGATCAGGATCATAACTGCCATCGGCAGCTCCATACCGCTCATGACCATGAACTCCAGGGCATTGTCCAGCATCGCAGAGTCGGAACCTTCCTGATTGATGATCGGCAGTACCTTGTACATATCGGATTTGAAGAACTTTGTTTCCATGTTCTCCTCACGCGCCATCATCTTGTCAACGTTGCCACGGATGGTATTGATCTCACCATTATGTACGATAATGCGGTTCGGATGGGCACGCATCCAGCTCGGATTGGTGTTGGTACTGAAGCGGGAATGCACGGTTGCGATCGCAGACTCGTAATCCTTATCCTGCAGATCCTCGAAGAACTGGCGCAGCTCTTTTACCAGAAACATACCCTTGTATACAATGGTACGGCTGCTCATGGATACGACATAGGTGTCATCGTTACTCTGCTCAAACACACGGCGCGCTACATAAAGACGGCGGTCGAAATCCAGTCCTTTCTCCACATCTGCCGGCTTTCCGATGAAGCCCTGCATAATGTAAGGCATTTTTTCAACGGCCTTGTCACCGATCTTCTCCGGGTGAATTGGAAGAGTTCTCCAGCCGAGGAACTTCAGTCCCTCTTTCTGGACGATAACCTCCAGCATCTTTTTGGCCTGGTTTCTGGCAAGCTCATCCTGGGGGAAGAAGAACATGCCAATGCCGTATTCGCGCTCATCACCAAGCTCAATGCCAAGCGGCTTTGTTACCTTCTTAAAGAATTTGTGGGAGATCTGCAGCATGATACCGACACCGTCTCCGGTCTTTCCTTCCGCGTCTTTACCGGCGCGGTGCTCGAGATTCTCTACAATGTGGAGGGCCTGCTCCACGGTGCGGTGAGTCTTGATGCCTTTGATATTGGCTACGGCACCGATACCGCAGTTGTCATGCTCAAAGCTCGGATCGTAAAGACCCGGAAGAACGGTCTGGGAAGCAGATTCGTTGGGGGATTTTGTTAAGGTTCTCTGATCGCTGTCCATAATCATTTCCTTTCCTGTAAAAATCAGCAGACGCGTCATTTGCGCATCCCTGGTAAGCAACGCAATTGTTTTCTTTCACAAGATGTATTTCCTGTGAAAGAAAACAGGGCACGAAAATTCTTTTTCGAATTTCCGCACCCTTGCGTTTTGCTTTATGTAATGATTTTTTGTGTTGCCTTTTTAAGCTGTTACGATAATACTACACTTTTTCTCATTTGTAAATTCCTTTTTTATTTTAAATTGACAGATTATTTGTCATTATCCTATATATTCACATTTTGTCTGTCAATTTTCCGTATTTGTTTCATCAACCGCACATCACTGGTACCTCCCAGATATGAAGTGCACGGAAAAAGAATTGTTTCATAAGACGCATTTTCCCATGAAAGAAAAAAGGTACTTTCCAGAATTGCGTTCCGGAAAATACCTTTTCTACATTTCTTTATGTGTACTAAGAAGACTTACATCTCGCCAAGACCGCTCTCAATTGCCTTGCTTACGGTCTCCATAGCTGCTGCCTCGTCCTCGCCGTCGCAGATCAGGGTGATCTCGGTGCCGGACTTAATGCCTGCTGCCATTACGTTTAATACGCTCTTTGCAATGATTCTTTTCTCGCCACACTCGATGATGACATCACATTTGAATTTCATAGCGGTCTGGGATAAAACTCCTGCCGGTCTTAAGTGCAGTCCAGACGGATTTACAACTGTTAAATTCTTACTAAGCATAGTTCACGTCTCCTTTAGAATTAGTTTCAATCTGTATAAATTTTATTACAAATCACGACAAGTGTCAAGGCATTGTAGCCATCTGTGATTCTTTTTTCGTTTCTCTTTCCCGCAGCTCCTGTTCCCTTTTTGAGAAGACACACCCACAGTAATTCTGCCGGTAAAGTCCATACTCTGCTGAAAGCTCTACAGAGCGTTTGTAGCCGTTTTTCTTTTTAAAATCAGACGGAAGATGCTCCACCTTGTAAATGGCGGATAACTCCTCCCCGATCTCATTGAGCTTCCCGGCATTCTTTAACGGGCTGATGGTAAGCGTTGTGGCAAAGTAATCGTAACCACCCTCTGCCGCCATTCTAGCCGCCTCTTCCAGACGCAGGCGGTAGCAGCGAAAGCAGCGTTCCCCACCCTCCGAAACTGTTTCCAGCCCCCGGCTGATCTCATAGAAGCGCTCCGGCTCATATGCACCAACGATAAGCTGCACCGGATATTTTACCGGCAATTCCCGGATCAGATGCTGCTGCTCCGCTGCACGCTTTTCATATTCCTCCGCCGGAGAAATATTGGGATTATAATAAAATACCGTGATCTCAAAATAATCTGATAAATATTCCAGCACATAGCTGCTGCAGGGTGCGCAGCAACTATGCAACAAGAGCCGGGGAACCCGGCTCTTGCCCTCATTTTCTTTTATGACTGCTTCCAGCTCACGCTGGTAATTTCTGCGGTTCATAATTTCTCCTGTCTCTATTAGTACCGGTTGCACATACATGTGCCGGCAACTGTAAAATCGCCTTACAGGAAATCGCGGATCCGTTTGCTTCTGACCGGATTACGCAGCTTTCTGAGAGCCTTTGCCTCGATCTGGCGGATACGCTCACGCGTTACGTTGAACTCCTTGCCAACCTCCTCCAGAGTGCGCGGATGACCGTCCTCAAGACCAAAGCGGCGCACGATAACAGCACGTTCACGCTCCTTTAAGTCTCCAAGCAGTGCATCGATATGCTCTCTTAACATAACAGACTCGACATTGCCCTCCGGGGTTACAACACTGTTGTCTGCCACGAAATCGCCCAGGTTGGAATCGTCTTCCTCACCGATCGGAGTTTCAAGGGATGCTGGCTCCCTGGCGATCTGCATGATCTCCATAACCTTGTCTTCCGACATTTCCAGTGCATCTGCTAACTCAGCAACAGATGGCTCGTAGCCCAGCTCAAGAGTCAGCTTACGCTGCATCTTGGACATTTTGTTAATTGTTTCAACCATATGCACCGGAACACGGATCGTTCGTGCCTGATCCGCAAGTGCACGGGTTACAGACTGTCTGATCCACCAAGTCGCATATGTACTCAGTTTGTATCCTTTTGTATAATCAAACTTCTCTACACCTTTGATCAGGCCGAGGTTTCCCTCCTGTACCAGGTCAAGGAAGCTCATGCCGCGGCCGGTGTAACGCTTTGCAATACTTACTACCAGACGCAGGTTTGCCTCGATCAGGCGCTCCTTTGCATATTCGTCACCCTCTGCCTTACGCTTCGCGAGAGTCAGCTCCTCTTCCGTTGTCAAAAGCGGAACTGTTCCGATTTCCTTTAAGTACATACGGACCGGATCCTCAGTGCCGATTCCCTCGAGCAGATCTACCGCATCGTACTCAATATCCTCGGAGTCTTTCATGAAGCTGTCGTCCATATCTACATCGTCGTCATCGAGAAGCAGATTGTCTTCTGCAAGGGCAGCATCGTCAATAACAGGGACTACGTCAATATTCTTTTCCTCGAGGAAGCTGTAAATCTGCTCCATCTGCTCAGGACTAAGATTCTCCCCTTTAAAGAAGTCATTGATCTCGGTGATGTCCAATGCATTATGCTTTGTTTTGGCAACTTCTACCAGCTTTTTCAGCTTATCTAAAAAATTGTCTTTTTCCACAGTAACATCCTTTCAGTTGAAGGTTTACGAAAGCCTACACAACGTATCATTATATAATATCCGGTGTCAGATTTCAACAATTATTTTCATAATTCACGGGATTTTTTTCATGCTCCCGTATTTTTGCCTTCTGCTTTTCTTGTGCGGCTTTTTCCTGCCTGAGGGCACAAAATCTCGATCTGGCGCGGAAGATTCTCCACAGAAACTTCTGTCCTGCTTCCGCCAAACTCTCCATCCAGCACCCAGTCTACAGGCTCCTGCGCCTCAATATGAAGCCTGCTGGTCTTAAATTTATATACCAGCTCGCTCTTCTCTTCCTCTTTCATTAAAAGACCGGTCACAATACCGCTAAGCTCCAGCGGTGTTTTCGGTGTGCGGATCAGGAGCACTTCAAATAAGCCGTCATTCAGGGCCACATCCTGGTTCACCAGTCCCTTAAAGCCTCCCACGCTGATCGTATTGGTCACCATACCGTAAATAAATTCACCCTCCAGTGTTTCCTCCGGAGTGGTAATTTTCATTGGATAAGATTTGATAGAGGCAAGACTCTTTACTCCTTCCAGAATATATGCCTGATGTCCCAGAAGGTTCTTTTTGTCCTGAGGGGTCAGATAGGACACCTCTGTAAAAGCCCCGAAGCCTGCCACATAGACAAAATACCGGTCTTCGCAAAAGCGTCCGATGTCGATCGCATAGGGAACACCGCATGCCGCATTGACCGCAGCCGGGAGCATCTGCCTTGGCAGCCTTAAGCTGGATGCGAAATCGTTGGTAGAGCCAGCCGGGATATAGCCCAGCATCACAGGCTTTGGAAGCTCCATCATGCCGGAGATCACCTCGTTGAGCGTACCATCGCCACCACTGCACACGATCAGATCCTTTCTGGCACCATATTTTAACACGGCAGCCCTGGCATCCAGCGCCTTCTGTGTTACATAGACCTGTACCTGGTATCCCGCTCCTGTATAGGTATCCAGAATATCCAGAAGCTTTAAACGGATTTTTTCCCTTCCGGATCTGGGATTTATGATCAGAAGCATCTGTTTTGATTTAGACATACTATGCTATTCCCTGCTCCTCTCTTACATTATCTTCATTCTATCAGCTTTGTATACCTGCTAAAGGCATTCGGCAATGCGTAGACTGTTTTCAGCTCCTCTTTTCCAGCCGCGATGTAAGCCTTTGGAATCCCATTTTTCAGCCGTACCCGGTAGCCGGTCATATGCCACTCCACATGGGAAAAGATATGCTTTGCCGGTCCGACAGCCTCAAGCTCCACGATGGAAGCCGGGTCCAGACCAAAGGCCTCTGGTACTTCCTCCGGCTTTAAATGGCCTTCCCGGTTCGGGAGCTCATAAAGGGAAGCCAAAAGCCCGGTTGCCTCCCGCTTATTCAGCCCGACCTGATCCCCGGATTCCAGAATACACACCGTTTTATCCTCCATACGCCGCTTCTTGGGCGGGGTCTTTACCGGGATTTCCGAGATCAGGTCCTGCTTTCTTGCCAGACAGATCGAAGCCAGCGGGCATTCCCCGCAGCGCGGCTGTCCGTTCGGCACGCATACGATGGCTCCGATCTCGATTAGTCCCTGGTTAAAATGGCTTGCCCGGTCCCCTGGCATCGTTTCTTTTAAATGGGTCTCCATCCATTTTTTTGTGGATGCCTTTAAAATATCTTCCCGGCTGGCTGTCACCCTGGAGATGACCCGGAGTACATTTCCATCTACCGCAGGAACCGGCTGGCCAAAAGCGATGGAAGCAACCGCCCCGGCTGTGTAGCTGCCGATTCCCGGAAGCTTTAACAGTTCTTCATACTGCTGCGGCATAGCTCCGCCATATTCTTCCATAATGATCCCGGCTGCCTTCTTTAAATTGCGCGCCCGGTTATAGTAACCAAGGCCCTCCCAGAGCTTCATCAGCCGGTCATCTTCAACCGAAGCCAGCGAAGCAACATCCGGCAGTACCTCGAGAAAGCGTTCAAAATAAGGTTTGACCGCCTCTACTCTGGTCTGCTGCAGCATGATCTCTGAGATCCATACCCGGTAGCCTTCCGGGTTCTCCCGCCATGGAAGGACCCTGGCATGCTCCTCATACCAGGTAAGCAGCGGACCATTCATAGCCCGAAGCCTAGCATCCAGATCCAGTATCCCATCTTCACGCTCTGCGACCTTCAGGCGGTCATACAGATGTTTTGCATCATACATATCCATAAATTCCTCTTACTGACACCTCACCGGAATTTACTTCCCGGATAGTGCCATCTGAAAGCTCAACGATCAGCTCCCCTTGGTTGTTGATCCCATGGGAGATCCCGGTATAGTCACCGCCCGGTGCCAGCACCTTTACCTCCCGTTCTACATTCACCAGCTCCTGATCATATATTTCCTTCAGGCGGCTCATATCCAATGTCTCACGGTAAATGCGGTAATATTCCTCAAACGCGCACATTACGCCGTTGATCAGCAGGGTGCGGCGCACAGGATGCCCAAGCTCCAGTGCCAGCGATGTTGCAGTCTCACGGATCTCCTCCGGGAAGTCCGAGGTATTGGCATTGATACCGATCCCGACAACCACATAGCGGATGGAATCCTCCTCTGTGCTCATCTCCGTCAGGATCCCGCAGATTTTTTTGCCGTTTACCACAATGTCATTCGGCCACTTGATCTTGCAATCCAGACCTGTCACATCCTTCACTGATTTCTGCACTGCCATGGCTGCGAGCAGCGTCAGCATGGAAGCATGCTCCGGTGCAAACTCAGGGCGCAGAAGAAAGCTGTGCCAGATGCCGCTCCCCTTTGGAGAGCTCCAGCTGCGGCCCCTGCGGCCTTTTCCCGCCGTCTGGATCTCTGCCACGGCAAGCGTGCCTTCCGGTGCTCCCTGCTCTGCCATACGGCGCACAACATTGTTTGTGGAATCTGTCTCTTCCAAAAAAGTAACATGCTGTCCCAGCCACTGGGATTTCATTGCCGCACGGATCTCGGCTTCATTTAAGATGTCTGCATTATCTGTGAGACGGTAGCCGCGGTTGCGTACCGCCTCGATCTGATAGCCCTCTGATTCCAGCTGGCGGATCACCTTCCACACTGCTGTGCGGGATACGCCAAGGCGCTCACAAAGCTCCTGCCCGGAAATATAGCCATCTGCTTCTTTTAAAAATTTCAAAATTTTGTCCTTCAAGCCTTACCTCCAGATACTGATGGCACTTAAAACACCCAGTACCGTTAAGACCACTGCCAGCAGGCACTGGGTGAATCCACCTGCCTGCCTTTTTTTATCGTGTCCGCTGTATCTTAGCCGGAATGCGCCCATCACGCCGTTTAACACGGCAGCAAGCCAGAAAATCACGGGGAACAGAATACTGTTCCCCTCCGGATCTAAAAATGCCAGAATGGCGCAGATAACTACAAGAATGCCGATCACGATATGCAGCAGGTCCAGCACCAGCGCACTGCTGCGCGGATTCCGTTTTTTTTCCTGCCCTGCCATGCTTTAAACTCCAATGGTTGCCATCATAACAGCCTTAATGGTGTGCATACGGTTTTCTGCCTCATCAAATACTCTGGACTGCGCAGACTCAAATACCTCATCGGTTACTTCCATGTCAGTGATGCCAAAGCGTTTGCCCATCTCTGCGCCGATCTTGGTCTTCAGATCATGGAATGCCGGCAGACAATGTAAGAAGATAGCCTGCTCACCTGCATTCTTCATAACAGCTGAAGTTACCTTGTACGGAGTTAATTCGCGGATACGCTCCTCCCATACTTCGTCCGGCTCGCCCATGGATACCCATACATCGGTATAGATGACATCTGCGTTTTTGGTTCCCTCTTCGACATTCTCGGTCAGGGTAATGGTAGCGCCGGATGCCTTTGCATATTCCTCACACTGTGCGACCAGCTCTGCGTTCGGGAAGTATTTCTTCGGTGCACATGCTACAAAATGCAGGCCAAGCTTTGCACATACGATCATCAGGGAGTTGCCCATGTTGTAGCGGGCATCGCCCATGTAAACCAGCTTTACGCCCTTTAATCTGCCAAGCTGCTCGCGGATCGTCAGCATGTCTGCAAGCATCTGGGTCGGATGATACTCATTGGTCAGGCCATTCCATACCGGAACTCCTGCATATTTCGCAAGCTCCTCCACGATTTCCTGTCCAAAACCACGGTACTCAATACCATCGTAGATACGTCCAAGAACACGTGCAGTATCTGCAATGCTTTCCTTTTTACCGATCTGGGAGCCTGACGGATCAAGGTAGGTGGTGCCCATTCCCATGTCATGCGCTGCAACCTCGAAGGAACATCTGGTTCTGGTGCTGGTCTTTTCAAAGATCAGTGCCACATTCTTTCCTCTGTAATTATCTACCGGAATTCCTTCTTTTTTCTTACGCTTTACCTCTGCTGCAAGATCAAGCAGATACAAAATCTCCTCCGGGGTGTAATTCTTTAATGTTAAGAAATGTCTTCCCTTTAAGTTCATAATTGTCTCTCCTCTGTATATAAATTTGTATATAAATTTTATAATACACTTCTTTACTGAAGCATTCCGGCAGGAACGCTTTCCTGTCTTAAATCTTTTGCATTCCGCCTTTTGTCAGCCATTTGTCACTTTTATTCCTCTGACTGCTTTGAAGCTGTCTTGGCAATCTCCGCCACAGAGGTCACAAGACCAGCTATATTCTGGATATCAGACGGGATGATGATCTTGGTTGCCTTGCCGTCTGCTGCCGCCGCAAATGCATCCAGGCTCTTGAGCTGGAGCACTGCCGCATCGGCTCCTGCTTCCTTTAAGAAGCGGATGCCGTCTGCCTTCGCCTGCTGCACCTTTAAGATTGCCTCTGCCTCACCCTCTGCTTCGCGGATGCGGCGCTCCTTCTCAGCCTCTGCGTGAAGGATTGCAGCCTGCTTATCTGCCTCTGCATCAAGGATTGCAGACTCCTTCTTACCTTCCGCAACCAGAATGGTGGATTTCTTCTCGCCCTCGGCACGCAGGATCGCCTCACGGCGCTCGCGCTCTGCCTTCATCTGTTTCTCCATGGCATCCTGGATAGCAGCTGGAGGAATGATGTTCTTGAGCTCCACGCGGTTTACCTTAATGCCCCACGGATCGGTTGCCACATCCAGGGATGCACGCATCTTGGTATTGATGGTCTCACGGGAGGTTAAGGTCTGGTCTAATTCCAGGTCACCGATGATATTTCTCAGTGTCGTTGCAGTCAGGTTTTCGATCGCCATGATCGGATTCACCACACCGTAAGCATACAGCTTCGGGTCTGTGATCTGGAAAAACACTACTGTGTCGATCCGCATGGTAACATTATCTTTCGTGATGACCGGCTGCGGGTCAAAATCTACAACCTGCTCCTTTAAGCTGACCTTTTTTGCCACCCGGTCCACAAACGGGACCAGGAAATGGACACCTACAGACCAGGTGTCCAGGTAGGCACCAAGGCGCTCCACAACCAGTGCCTGCGCCTGCGGCACAATGCGGATGCAGGAAGCCAGAACCGCCAAAATGATGATCAGTAACGGAAAAATAAATAAAATACCCATTATGATTCCTCCTTTACGCTTTTTTACAAGTGTTTCGCAAGCTCAGCCTCACAGCTGCGTTTTTTCATTGCTTACGATCAGTTTCACACCCTGGATCTCACGGATCCAGACTCTGGTACCTTCCGGATAAACCGCATCCTCCTCTGCGGAGCGTGCCGTCCACTCCTGTCCCTGGACCGAAACGGTTCCACTCTCCTTTGCATTGCTGATCTCGGCTGTCACCCTTGCTTCTTTTCCAATTAAGCTGTCCACATTCGTTCTGACTGTAGAAGTGTTGATATACTTAATAGCCAGAGGGCGGGTCAGGAAAAGCAAGATGAAGGAGACCACCACAAAGACCAGAAGCTGGACCGGAACCGGTGCACCGAAGACAGCCGCAAAAAAGGCAATCACGGTACCTCCGGCAAACCAGATGGTCGTCAGGGCTGTGGTCATGATCTCAATGCCCACCAGGATCACAAATGCGATGAGCCAGTAAATCGCTGCCATAACAACTCCCCCTTATTTTATTGTCTTGTTCTGCCGGAGCTTAATATTCCGGCAATCTCATTTCTGTCAATGTTTCTGCCAGCGTTTTCCTTGCTAGTTGTTTCCCTGCTGGCTGTTCCGGCGCTGGCGCGCCGCCTCAAACATGAGGACCGATGCTGCCACTGCAGCATTTAAAGATTCCACGCTTCCTTCCATCGGGATACGGACATAGGTGTCGGCCATGGCGGCTGTTTCATCGGTCAGGCCATTGCCCTCGTTTCCAATGAGGAATGCAGTATCCCCGGTGTAATCCTCCAGGTCGTATGCCTGTTTTCCCTTTAAATGGGCTGCAAACAGCCGGATATTCCGGTTTTTAAGCTCCTGCAGGGTTTCATGCAGATCCTCCACATATACAAATGGCATACGGAGCACAGAACCCATGGTGGAACGGATCACCTTGGGGTTATAGATATCGGTGGTGTTCGCATCCATCACTACCCCGGTCACACCGGCACCCTCACCTGCACGAAGGATCGTTCCCAGATTGCCCGGGTCCTGGATCGTTTCCAGCACCATAAGAAGTGCCGGCTTTTTCCGGTTTTCCTGTTTTTTCCTGTTTTGTACTGATCCATCCGCATCCTGTCCGGATGCCGTGGCCTTCTCTTTTGCGGTTTTTCCGGTCACCTCATCCAGCGTATAATGATACTGCTTTACCAATGCCAGAATGCCCTGCGGCGTCTGCGTGTCGGAAAGGCTCTTAAACACTTCGTCTGTCACCAGCTCAATATGCTTTACTCCTTCCCGGAGCGTCTTGCATTCCTTTGTTTTGCTAAAGCTTTCCGATATATAAAGTGTGTGAATGCGGTCCTTCGGGATTTCGGAACACATGCGGAGTCCCTCTGCCACGAACAGATCTTCCTCTCTCCTGGTTTTTGCTTTTTTCACCAGGGCATTCACAAATTTCACCTGTTTATTGGTTGTACTGCTGATCACGCTTTTGTACTCTCCTTTAATTTGATGCTTTGTAAATCATCCATCCAGATCTGTCTTGCCGCATCACTCGGCATACGCAGGTCTCCGCGCGGGGAAACCGCCACAGAACCAACCTTCGGGCCGTCCGGCAGACAGGAACGTTTAAACTGCTGTGCAAAGAACCTGCGGTAAAAGACGTTCAGCCATTTATAGATCACTTCTTTCTCATATTCTCCCTCAAATGCCTGAAGAGCCATCCGGTAGATTCTGGAAGGTTTAAAGCCAAATCTCAGCACATAGTAAAGGAAGAAATCGTGAAGCTCATACGGTCCGACCAGATCCTCAGTCTTCTGGGAGATGACACCATTCTCCGGCGGAAGCAGCTCCGGGCTTACCGGAGTGTCCAAAACATCCAGGAGCACTGCTTTGAGTTCCTCTTCGCCGCAGACATCTGCATAGTAGCGTACCAGATGGCGTACCAGCGTCTTCGGTACGGAAACATTGACACCGTACATGGACATATGGTCACCATTGTAAGTAGCCCAGCCAAGCGCCAGCTCCGACATATCGCCGGTTCCGATGACCATGCCGCCCACCTGATTTGCGATATCCATGAGGATCTGGGTGCGCTCTCTGGCCTGGCCGTTCTCGTAAGTGACATCGTGCACCGTAATATCATGGCCGATATCTTCAAAATGCCGTGTCACCGATGCCTTAATACCAATTTCTTTTAAGGATGCCCCCAGCTTTCTGGTCATCTGGCAGGCATTCTGGTATGTCCGGTCCGTAGTTCCAAAGCACGGCATGGTAATCGCATGGATCTGGCTGCGCGGAATATTAAGCATGTCAAATGCTCTCGCAGCTACCAAAAGAGCCAGTGTCGAATCCAGTCCACCGGAAATTCCAAGCACGACATGGCTGCAGCCGGTATGCTCCAGACGCTTTTTCAGTCCCATGGCCTGAATGGTGAAGATTTCCTCACAGCGGCGGCTTCGCTCCCGCGTATCGTGCGGAACGAAAGGCCGGTTGTCGATGTAGCGGAGCAGCTTTTCACCAGCCTGCATGCCGGAAACTGCTTTGCCGGTCTCCTGCCGGCTCTGACCAGTTTCCTGCTGGCTCTGTCCGTTTTCCTGCTGGTTCTGCCCGTTTTCCTGCTGGTTCTGCCCGTTTTTGCAACTGCTGCTGTTCTCCGCTCCAGCCACAGGAGCAAGGGAAAAATGGATCGTCTGATAACCGCTGCGGTCCGGTGCCGGGTACGTGGTCGTGCGGCGCCGTTCCGCGTTCAGCCGTTCCAGATCCATGTCAGCGCAGACCGTTTCCGGTGCAAACCGCTTGGACTCTGCCAGACGTGTTCCATTCTCCGCAATGATATTGTGGCCTCCAAACACCAGGTCCTGGGTAGATTCGCCTTCCCCCGCATTAGCATAGACATAGCCGCAGATCAGTCGCGCAGACTGCCCGCAGATCAGCTCTCTCCGGTAAGAATCCTTTCCGACCACTTCGTCGCTTGCAGAGCAGTTTGCAATGACTGTTGCGCCTGCAAGCGTATGCCGGATACTCGGCGGGCATGTTCCAGAGCTTCTGCCAGACCGGGTACGGGAATGGCTGCAGACAGTACGGCTG
>OHMN01000882.1_pt1 | contig 23665 bp, 27 predicted proteins | sample 1569361 | NCBI WGS metagenome assembly OHMN01 (sample SAMEA3541508, study PRJEB24748) | human gut metagenome | biome: human gut; feature: human-associated habitat; material: faeces | place: China | collected 2012
GTTGAATATCCGGGTATATCAACATAAGTATCCCTTGCTATTGAGCTTATTCTAATATCTTTATTTTTACTGTCTATAGTTACAACCATCATGGAATCTGATCTATTCCATTTTTCAATATATTCTCCATCTGTTCCAACTAACAATATATTTGTTATTCCTTCAACCATAGTACCTTGTTCTTCTGTATTTTTTACAGCTTCATCTTTTACGTACATCTTGTTCAATTTAAAATATACATATCCAAATCCACTTAAGCAAATCGTTACTATTACCCCAATTAATATAAGTGCCACTCTCTTAAAATGCTTCATATTTTATCTCCTTTAAATTACTATTATATATGTCTTATATATATTAACATATTCTATCTAAATAATCACCTATGGTTAATAAAATATATTATTTTAGTTACATCCATTGCTTAAAAATTGGCATTATTTATTTAATTTGGATTTTTTATATACATTAAGTATTAAAAAATAAAAACAAAGCTATTTTATATTATATAAGCATCACTAAATCCTTTACTTTTAGCAACATTCAAAATATTTATAGCATTAGACCTTTCCTTATAACACCCTACACACACCTTATATAACCTTTTATTATCCTCAATATTATACAACTTCAAAACATTATCCTTAATTACCCTAGCAATAGATTTAAGATTATCTTCATTATTTAAATCTTTCTCACAAAAATTATTAGATATAAAATCAACCTCAAGTAAAGCTGCTTTCATAGAAGTATTTTTTAACACATATAATCCCTTACTTAATTTTACTCCCCTATTTCTAATATTAAAAATACCACTAATTTCATTACACAAACTACTACAAAACTCATTAAGATACTTATCATCATTATTATATTTCCAAACTTCCACACCTCTAACACTACTATCACTAGCAGAATTAACATGAATAGATAAAAAATAATCAGCACCAAAATTATTAGCAAACTCTACCCTATCACCTAAAGAAACATATTTATCAGACATTCGTGTAAACCTAACATCCAAATCAACTTCCTTTAACATAGATTCTAAATACTTTCCAATTTTTAATACAACATCAGACTCCTTAGTACCACCCTTACCTACTGCCCCTGGATCATATCCTCCATGACCTAAATCTATAACTAACTTTTTCATAGTAATCCCCCCATTATTTACTTTTTTAATACTTTATTTTTAATTATACCTTCATAAGTTTTCAATACTTAAATAAAATACTTTTTATAAATTTTGTATAATCAAATATCTAACCCTTTCTTTTACTATATAAACATAAGATTCGCTTCACTCATAATACCAACGATATGAAACTTACTTTACTTGAGTGATGTGTAATTGAAATGCTTTATATCATATAAAAATATTTTTTAGGAGGTAATAAATATGTCAGTTATAGAAGGTAAAAATCCAACTTCACTAAGAATGAAATTTGATTTAGGAAAAGATGAACTTACAAACAAAACTAAAGTAAAATCTAAAACTTACTCAAACATTAAACCCGAAGCAACTTCTCAGGCAATATACGACGTTGCAACTGCATTAGAAGGACTTCAAGAATTTCCAGTACTTGAAGTGACTAAAATCGATAATACAACATTGGCATAAATTTAATTTTGTTTATAAATTAAATAATCATAATCTTATTTAAGGTTGATGGCGCCAACGATATAACTTTGCTACCGCTGCAGTTATATCCGTTGCTTAAATTGAAAATACAACATTAGCATAGTATAAGGAGGTAAAATATTATGGAAATAAAAACAAAATTACTTATGACTTTTAAATCATCAGATGATAAAAAGGTGTCTATCACAGTTGACAACCCAAGAGAGGATTTAACAGAAACTGAAATAAAGGAAGCTATGAATACTATAATAGAAAAAGATATATTCTCACCTAATGGTGGCTCTTTAGTATCAGCAGTTTCAGCTAAGGTTGTTCAAACTGATACTACTGACTATGACTTAGTTTTATAAACCATGGAGTCAAGTTTACAAACTCTTGTGGCTAATGTGGGATTTCCTATAGCTATTAGTATGTACTTACTAGTTAGAATTGAAGGAAAACTAAATAGCCTTACAGATAGTATAAACAAGCTTTCAAACAATATAAATATAATAAAATAAGAGGGATTTTCCCTCTTATTTTTCATTAATAATATTATAAATCTGAGTTCTACTCATACCAAATCTTTTAGCAGTTTCATTATAATCGCCCCTAAAACTTTCCCTAATCTTTCTATTTCTATATAACTTATTAACCATCTCAAGAGTTGGAACATAAAACAAAGTACCACCATGCATTTGAACTAAATACTTAAACCCTTCAATACCAATATTATCTACCAATTCTTTATATCTACCAGGAATATCTTTAGCAGTTAAATGCTCTAACATAAAATCACCTATCCATAAATTCTATAATTAAGTCCCTTACCCCTAACCTCAATATTAAATTTATCACACATTTCTAATATCCTGCTGCCAATAGCCTCATCAATTTTTAATAAATCACTTTTATATTTTTCAGTACTTACAATAATCGGCTTATTATTAAAATACCTATAATTTATAATCTCAAAGATAATATTAATATCTGAAGGTGTAATATTACCTTTAAATAAGTCGTCAATTAAAAGAACCCTTGCATTTTTATATCTATTTAAATACTTATTATAAACCTCACAGTCCAAAATATTTTGCTTAATATATGTCATATCCTCCCTGTAATTCATATAAACCACACCAATACCATTTTTCATAAAAGTATTAGCAATTGCCAAAGATAAATGACTCTTACCACAACCAGACTGTCCCATAAAAAGTACAGAATTACATCTTTCTTTTTCAATATCTTTAAAAGAGTTAGCATAACATTTTGCAAGAGTATAAATATTTACAGCAAAAGCATTTCTTGAATAATCAAAATTATCGAAAGTCTTTTTAGAAAACTCCTTACTTATACCACTATGCTTTAAAATACTTTCAGCTTCCCTTAAAGCTCTACACTCACAAGGAACTGCTTCATTATCAATTAATATAAAAGTTCTATCATTACACTTATTACATTTATAATTCTCTTGCGTATCTAAGTTGTTCTTCACTTGGCTTTTTATAAATGTACTCATCCTCTTTCTCATATAATACGGTATGTTTGAATTCTCTAGTTGTTTTAATGTCGCTTCCATTTGACTTTTCCCCTATATTTTTATTTTCTTTTTTATTTTTGTTTTCTTTTTCTTTTTTCTTTTGTGTACTTAAAGTATACCTATCGTCATACTTATGGTTATCTTTATCATTTACTTTATCTAAATAAATTGCCTCATCAAATAAAGAAACTATCTCATCCTTTGAAATACTTGGCTTTATAAACTCAAGTAAAGACTTATCATCAACATTTTTAAGTTCACTTCTAACACAATCTAACATTGGCTTTCCAAGCTTATTCAAATTATACTTTCCCCAATTCTTAAGACATATCTCACGAGTATCATTATTGTACTTAATAAGCCCATAATTATTAATAAACCTATCCATCAAAACATTAACACTTTCTATAGAAAAACCTAACTCAAATGCAATTTGCTTTTTAGTAATCTTATAAACCCCAATTTGAGTAGTATTTGGATTTGTCAAAAGATATATAAAAAATAACTTGTCCTCAGGTGTTAACTCCTCTAACACCCTTGGATCTTTCCAAAACTCAACATGAACATGTCTGTAAATTGCCATAGCTACCTCCCAATCCTAAACACTCTGCTAGTTGATGTTTTTAAATATCCATCAACAACATCAGGAAGGTCTTCTCTTAATTTTTTAGTATCTACACTAGTTTTAGTAACACTTTTCCAAGTTATCTTTCTTTCCTTGCAAAATCCTATCTCATATTCCTTTAAATTGCTTTGAAGCTTATGCTCTATAACCTTTTTCCTGCTTTCAAGCTTAGATATACTTGAAACAATTTCATCATATTCCTCTATGCATTCATATAAACTTTCATCTAATATAACAGTTTCATTAATACTATTTGCATAAGTCTTTCTTAAAAACTTACCACAATCATCACTTCCAAAAGGCAAATTACAATTATTTAAATCCTCTTTATTACTCTTAAAAATATCCACAAACCTCTTCATCTAAAAAATCCCCCTTTAATTTTTTTATAAAATATAACTGACCCTTACCAGTTACATAAGTTGTAACCTTTATAGCTATCCCCTCAGAAGTTGTAATAGCTATTTGCCTAGTTTTAAATAAACCCATATCAATATAGACTTGCTTTGGTTGATTTTCACCATTTTGCTTCATAATATAGCCATTTTCCCTAAACCACTGAAATAACCTATTTCGTCCAATATCTAACCCCAAACTATTTAAAAGCTTTGCAAAAGCACCAATACTTATACTATCATCACTTTGTGCAACAGTTTGTCCAATGTTTATATATGGCTTATAATTATTCAAATCATTTATAAGCTTTTCACAATAAGTCTTTTGCTTTAAATAAGAATCTAAAACCTTAACTAAAAAAGTCTCATCCTTTACATATCCACCATCATTTCTTATAGAAGGTAAAACCTCATCCATAACCCAAGACTCAAACTTTTCAGCCTCTTCTTTTTTAGACTTAACAATAAGACGATATAAATTCCCTTCACTTATAAAAGCCCTTTGAACAATTTGAAAACTTTCTGTTCCATCCCTTCTTCTTCCAGTTTGTACCCTGGTATCGTGAAACACGATACCAGGGTATTTGCAATGTCTTTTTATAGCATCATTAGGATTTTTATAACCTAAAATCCTTGCAACTTTAATACCTTCAAAATAAGGTTTATTGTCAATACTTATAACTGCAACATCCCCAAAATCCTCATTAGTAAAAACCTTTAATCCATTCAAGTTTATCCCCCCTGTTTTTATTATTTTAAGATTGCATTATCAAAAAAGATCTCATTAATTTCATCAAAAGTCAAATTTAAAAATGAAACAACCCTAGCAGTTTCCTCAATATTAAAAAGACTTTTACCATTTTCCTTGTAATTATAAGTTTGCCTTGAAATTCCTATACCATCAGCAACTTCATATTGTTGATATCCTTTATACAATCTTGTTCTTTTTAATAAATTTAAATTCAATTATGTCCACCCCTATTTGATTTATTTCTTGTTTATATTTATATCTTAACGTTTATATATATTTGATGTAAACAATTTTCCTAATTTATAAAAAAATTTTGACACAATTTATCAAAAATCATAATAAATTATTCGTTTTTGTAACATTTTTAATATAATAAAGGAAGAGCTAGAAGCTGATATTTTTGCAGCAGAGGCAATTATTGATGATGATACTTTTTTAGATTATCTTAAGTTTTACAAATATACTGATACTCAGATTGCCTGTGATTTAAATATACCTGTAAAGTATGTTAGACTTAAGTTTAAAAACTTTGATAAGTCTAAGCTTTTATAAGGTAGTTTTCTGTAGTTTTTTGTCGTGCGATACAAATTGTAATTTATTGTAAATTTTAGTATAATTTAATAGCATTAACTATAATTTAACAGTATATTAATTGCATTATTAAATCGTTTAATCCATAAACATTATATATTTTGAGCATATATAATACGATTTAAAATTCGCTACGCTCATGTCGCCAACGATATGACGCTAGCTAACGCTTCGGTCACATCCGTTGCTTAAAATTCGCCGACGAAAAAATACACCCTTATGGGTGTATTTTTTTATATTTTTAATTATATATTTCTATTTTTTGTTAATACTCTATGATAAGTAAAATTAATATAAGTCAAGAGGTGTTAAATTGGTAATAGAATTTTCAGGTTTAATATTATTAGGAATAACATTTTTATATTTAGGAATTTCAACTATATACAAGTATATAAAAAATATTTCAATAAACTATAAGTCAGAAATTTTAAATCTTTTCTTATTTTTATCTATATTATTTATAATATCATTAACATTATTTCCAATAAGACTTGGTTATAAATTTGAAGGATTTGAAATATTTAATATAGTTCCATTTAAAATAATCTTAAAAATGCTTTTTGAATATCCATTAGGACTATTTATCTATAACGTTATAGGTAATATAGTTTTATTTATTCCCTTTGGATTTTTTATATACATTAAGTTTGAAAAAAATAAGACTAAAGCTCTTTTAGCTGTGTTTATTATGACTTTAGGTGTGGAATTTATCCAAGGTTTTATTCCATATAGATTTTGTGATATTGACGATATAATTTTAAATACTTTTGGTGGATATATAGGTATCATCATATATAATATATTGTTTTTAAAATTTAATAATAAACTAAAAAAAATACAGATTACCTAGTAACCTGTATTTTTTTCTTAAATATATTAAACTTAACAATTAAACTAACTATTAAAACCCCAATAAAAGCTCCACTAAAATCAATCAAAACATCATTAAACTGTCCAGTTCTTCCAACAACAAAGGTTTGATGATACTCATCACTACAAGCGTATAAAAATGCTAACAACAATGCTATAAATACAGACTTTAAAATATTATCGCCATTGTACATACTTCCAAAAAGTAATATACCAAGAACACAAAATAAAAACATATGAGCTCCCTTTCTTACAATGAAGCTATTTATATTATTTTTAATTTCTTCGCTTTTAGAAACCTTCTTTATAATATGCACCACATTATCAGACTGTACAGATGATATTTTTGCTGGTTGATGAGACATATAAAAAATAAATCCCATCCATAATACAGCAAATAAAATACAGATCTTCTTTTTCATATACCTCTCCTTTTAACAATAATAGACTCCTTAAAAGGAGCCATATTATATAATATACTATTATTTGCTATTATCTATGACAGTTGCATATCCATTAACATTATTTCTATGCCAATTCCAAGCATCCTCTATAATCTTTTCTAAAGAATCAAACTCAGGCTTCCATCCAAGCACACTCTTAGCTTTTTCACTACTAGCTATTAAAACTGCTGGATCACCACTTCTTCTTGGTTCTTCAACAGCACATATATCAAAGTTAGTAACCTTTCTAGCTACATCTATAACCTCTTTAACAGAATATCCATTTCCATTACCTAAATTGAATATATCACTTTTATTACCTTTTCTTAAATACTCTAAAGCCTTATAATGAGCAGATGCTAAATCCATAACATGTATATAATCTCTTATACAAGTACCATCTTTAGTATCATAATCATTTCCAAATATACTTATATGACTTCTCTTTCCTAATGGAACTTGAAGTATTAAAGGTATTAAATGTGTTTCTGTTTTATGATCTTCACCTATACTTCCATCAAAATATGCACCTGCTGCATTGAAATACCTTAAAGACACATACTTAGTACCATAAGCATTGTCAAACCACTTCATCATTTTTTCCATTGCAAGCTTAGTTTCACCATAAGTATTTGTTGGATTTGTTTCATCATCTTCCATTATAGGTATGTTTTTAGGCTCTCCATAAGTTGCTGCTGTTGAAGAAAATACTATCTTATCAACATTATTTTCTTTCATAACATCTAATAAACACATCATACCATATACATTGTTATGATAATATTCATATGGCTTTACCATACTTTCTCCAACTAATGAATTTGCAGCAAAATGTATTACAGCTTCTATATTATTTTCTTTAAATACTTTATCTAAATTTTCTTTATCTCTAATATCACAGTTATAAAATTTATCAGTTAAAATTGCTTCTTTATGTCCTGTTAATAAATTGTCCACTACTATTATATCTTCATTTTGTTCTAAAAAATATTTAACAGTATGACTTCCTATATATCCAGCTCCACCTATTATTAATATACTCATAATATCCCTTCTTTCTAAAATTCGCTTCGCTCATTTCGCCAACGATATATCCTCGCTACCACTTCGGATACATCCGTTGCTCAAAAATTTTATTAAATTATAATATATAAATAGACCCCTCACAAGGAGTCTATCTACATTTATAAATCTATATTTACTATTCTTCTACTGCATCTTCTTCTTGTGCAACTAATTGTAATGCCGCTTTAGTTTGTAAGAACTCTATAAGTCCATCTCTAAGCTCTGGTCTTTTTAAAGCAAAGTCTATTGTAGCTTCTAAAAATCCTAACTTGTCCCCTACATCGTATCTTCTTCCTTCAAAGTCATATGCATATATAGCTTCATGAGAAGCTAGAGTTTTTAAAGCGTCAGTTAATTGTATTTCTCCACCTTTACCTGGTTCTTGATTTTCAAGTATGTCAAATATAGCAGGTGTTATTATGTATCTTCCTAATATTGCTATATTTGATGGAGCATCTTCAACATTTGGTTTTTCAACCATGTCTTTTACTTTGTATACTCTATCTTCTATATGCTTAACATCAAGTATTCCGTACTTGTCAGTGTCATCGACAGCTACTTTTTGTACTCCAAGTACTGATGTTTTGTATTCATCGTATGCATTTATAAGTTGCTTTAGACAAGGAGTTTTAGCATCTACTATGTCATCTCCAAGTAAAACTGCAAAAGGCTCATCTCCGATAAAGCTTTTTGCACAGTGTATAGCATGACCAAGTCCTTTAGGTTCTTTTTGACGTATATAGTGGATGTTTACCATGTTTGATATATCTTGAACCATTTTAAGCATTTCAGTTTTGCCTTTTTGCTCTAATTCAAGTTCTAATTCTACAGATCTATCGAAATGATCTTCTATAGATTTCTTGCTGCGACCTGTTACTATTAGTATTTCTTCGATTCCAGATTCTATTGCTTCTTCTATTATGTATTGTAGTGTTGGTTTATCAACTATTGGAAGCATTTCTTTTGGTTGAGATTTTGTTGCAGGTAAAAATCTTGTTCCCAGTCCTGCTGCTGGTATTATTGCTTTTCTTACTCTTTGTTTCATAATTTTACTCCTACATTTGGTACCTTTTATTGCTAGTTATTCATATTATTTTTTTCTGACTTTATTATTTTTATTATTCCTTGTATAGGTTTATCTCTAAAGTTATCTAAATCAGTTTTCATGGTTGATCTATATATACCCACTACATTTAAATTTTTTATATCTTATTTATAAAGATTTTTTACTTAATTTTCCTAATAATTTGTTCAATATATTCATAGTTAATTTTTCTTTTAATAAGATCAATCCTAATCCATATATTATTCCCGCTACAGGAATAGATATCAGTATTATACTTATATTTGAATTTATAAAAGATTTCACACAAAACTTTATAACTAAATAAAATACTACTGATGGAACTAACATCTTCCATGGCTTAAATAGCTCAGGTATATCACCTACTAGCTTACGTACTTCAAAATACATCCATACTGTTACTAATAACTCTGCAAGTAATGTTGCGTATGTTGCACCAAAATAAGAATATCGAGGTATTAATATTAAATTTACTACAAAGTTTACAATTGCAGCTAATGAAAGTACCATTGTAAATTTCTTTTCTTTTCCATAAGGAATCATAACTTGCATTCCAAATACATTACTTAACCCGATTATAATTAGGTTTAAAGATACTATCTTAAATATACTTATACTTTGTAAAAACTCTTCACCTAAATATATAGTAACAACTTCTTCACCTATAGCTAATATTCCAAATATTGCAGGTATAGCAATTAAATATACTAAGTTAGTAGACATACCTATGTATCTTTTAGTATCATCAGTTCTATTATTTTTTATACTGTTAGATATTCTAGGTATCATAACTACAGCTAATGATGTAACAAAACTTAATAATACTTTTACAAGTCTTATTGACATAGAGTAATACCCTACAGATTCTTTACTATCTAATATTCCTAACATAGTTTGATCCATCGCTGTGTATACCTTAACTGCTACGTCTGATAAGAAAAATACTAATATAGAATAAATATGTACTTTAAGATTATCTCTATTTATTTCTACCTTACTACTTCCTTTAAAATTCTTAAGTAAACTTAAAGATGTTGCCATATTTATAAATACATTTATAAATGTTGTAATTCCTATTATAAAAGCATATATATAATAATCTTCTCTTTTCTTAAGCAGCGTAAATATAAGCACTACATTTATAAACTTACTTAAAAATGTAGCAATAGCTGCATATCTATATTTTTCTATACCTTGTATAAACCAAATATAATTAAAAGCATTAGAAAGTATTTGAATACCTAAAAATAAATATATGTATACATTACTTCTTAAACTTCTTATTGAAAATATAAGTATTAAATATGCAAATAAACTTATAGTTGTAAATATTACTTGTAATAATGTTATTTCTTTAAATATTTTTCTAAGCTCATCATTATTATCTCTATTTCTAGCTATTTCTCTAGTAGCATATACAGGTATCCCTGCTATAGCTGCTATCATAAAGTATTGAACTATCGAATTAGCATAATTTACTTCTCCTAATATATCGGGCCCAAATAATCTAGTAGTATAAGGAATAGCTATTAAAGGAAATATTATATTAAGTATTTGCATAGAAAAATTAAATATTTGATTTTTTAGTATTGAATCTGCTTTATAACTCATTTTCAAATTCCTTCTTTACACAATTTAAGGCTTGTTCTATAACATGATGCATATCATAGTATTTATACTCAGCTAATCTACCACCAAATATTATATTTTCTTCTTTATCTGCAAGTTCTTTATATTTACTATAAAGTTCATTATTTTTATCGTCATTTATAGGATAGTATGGTTCGTCTCCTTTATTCCATGTAGCTGGGTACTCTCTAGTTATAACAGTTTTAGGTTGAGTTCCATATTCAAAGTGCTTATGTTCTATTATTCTAGTATAAGGTATATCATATTCTGTATAATTTACTACTGCATTTCCTTGATGATTTTCTTCATCCAATACTTCATGTTCAAATCTTAAACTTCTGTACTCTAATGTTCCGAACTTATAATCATAGAATTCATCTATCATACCTGTGAATACTATTTTATCTGAAATTTGTTCAAATTCTTCTCTATTTTCAAAGAAATCTGTATTTAATCTAACTTCTATTCCATCAAGCATCTTTTCTATTATTTTATTGTATCCACCTATAGGTATTCCTTGATAAGTATCATTAAAATAATTATTATCAAAAGTTAATCTCACCGGTAATCTTTTTATTATAAATGAAGGAAGTTCTATCGCTTTCTTGCCCCATTGTTTTTCAGTGTATCCTTTAATTAACTTTTCATATATATCTTTACCAACTAATTTTATAGCTTGTTCTTCTAGATTTTTAGGTTCTTGTATATTTGCTTCTCTTACTTGTTCTTCTATTTTATCTATAGCTTCTTTAGGAGTTTTAACTTTCCATAACTGGTAGAATGTATTCATGTTAAATGGAAGATTATACAATTCTCCTTTATAATTAGCTACCGGACAATTTGTATATCTATTAAATTCTACAAAACTATTTACATAGTCCCATACATCTTTATTACTTGTGTGAAAGATATGTGCCCCATACTTATGAACATTTATATCTTCTACATTCTCACAATATATATTTCCACCTACATGATTTCTTTTATCGATTACTAAACATTTTTTTCCTCTTTTATTTGCTTCATATGCAAATATAGAACCAAATAAACCACTTCCAACTATCAAATAATCGTATTTCTTCATAATTGTACCTCACTTTTAATCACATTAATATAAACTTATATTTTTAAATATATATCATTGTTTTATTATCATTAAATTACTATTTTTTAAGAATAATAAATTTATATTTTCTACTTTTTGGATATAATAATTACTAAGCTCCAACATATCATTAAGCCTCCTTCAGATTAATTGTACTAATCTTAGGTTACTATATTTATTGGATGTTTATTATTGTAAAAATTAACTATCACAACGAGTTAAATTAGTTAAATATCTATAATTATTCAATTACGTATTTTCTAAAACTCTATTTTTATTATTTATTCCTATATCTGCAAAAAAAACTAAAATAAATGGATTATACGCTAAATCTATTAAATGATGTGCTATCATGGAGTTAGCACCTATAAATATTATTATTATTGGTAGTAATATCTGTCCATTGTTGATACAATATTTCATAAAAGTAAAATAATATAAACATAGAATTATCAAAACTAATAATCCATATCTAAGCGCAATATGCAAATATGATGAATCAATAAAAAAATAATTACTTATACTTCCATTAGTACCTCCATTTCCTATCATATCAATTTTTTGCCCAAATAGATTAAATCCATAATCTACAATTCCCTTTTTCCCCATAATTAATCTATTATTTAAAAATTGATTTAAATGAACCATAAATTCATTACTTGAGTCATATATATTTGTAACTATAATAGATACTAATGCGCTTAACGGAATAGCCATTTTTAAGGTGAATTTAATAAAAGTATTTTTAATTTTAACAACGTTATTTAGATTTATATTTTTTAATCGTAATAATATAGTAAAAAATGCAAATATAGAAACTGCAAAAATACTTAAAGAATCTAGTCTAGCGTCACAGTAGTACCAAGTAAATATACCCAACAATACAAATCCAATTATTTCAAATATAGTTAATTTCTTGTATCTAGTATAAAAATATGAAATAATTAGGAAAAATACTCCTGATGCGAAGTCTGTTGCATAAATACTTCCAAAGCTATACCTAAATTTTCCTTCTCTTAAATATATTATATGTTCAATAATTCCAAGTTTGGCAGAAATCATAGCTAAAATAACAATAGTAATACCTACAATTAAATAAGTATTAACTATAGATTTAAACTGTACATTTTTTGCACCAACAATAAATAAAAGTAATAATATTAACATATTATATCCGCTTATAAAATAAGCTATCGAAAAAATAGATCCTAATATTAAAACTTTATAAAATTCCTTAACTGTATATTCATCAAATACTATGATTTTAAATATTAATATACATATACAAGAAAGATTAACTAATGTTGTAATACTATTACTCATATAAACTTTAAACATTGTCTTATAAAAAAATATATTAGTTAAATAAATAACAAATGCAAGTATATATATTATCTGAGACAAAAGAATTTTTTTATTTGAATTTATACCAATATATATTTTTTTACCTGGTGAAAGTAACATAAAATTTATCTCCTCAATAAAATTAATATTATATACCTATATTAACTCGTTGTGCTAGTTAAATATAATTATTGAAAATACTAGAGTCTGGCAAAAGATATTTTACTAGTTTTAAAAATTTATATAGTAATTTCAATATGTTTATTAAAATAACTAGCACAACAGATTATATTAAATTATCCAATATGATAAATATCCAGTTATTCTTAATAAAAATAACTTTTTTACTTTATTAGTACATTTATATATTTTAGGCATTTCATTAAGTACTTGTTTATCCCATTCTTTTATTAGTTTAAAATTTTTCTTGTTACGTTCTAACTTACGCAACATATCAATAGATGTAGAATAATATGCTGCTGCACGTTTTAATTGATATGGAAAACTTTTATTAGGATTATTTTTTTCCATATAATTATACTCTTCCATTATTATATTAGCTACTTTAATTATTTCATTATAATGCTTTCTAATGCTATTTATATTGTTACTTTGTTCATTACGACCTATTCTCCAATGGTATACAGGATGCCCTATAAATTCTATAGTCTTAGAATTTTCTAATGCTCTCATTACAAATATTTGATCTGTATAAAGAGTTTTTTTAGGTAGACTCTTATAATTTTTTCTAACCACATCTAATTTAAACGTATATCCCCACATTGCTACAACTGGGAACTTAGATGCTTCATCTAAACTCATTATTTTATTATCATATACTCTACAATGTGGATACATTTCCTTGTTTGCCTTACCCTCTTCAGATAATATAGCATTACTCACTATTACATCAGCTTCAGATTTTCTTAAACGTTCTATCAAAATTTTTAGTCCATGACTATCAACCCAATCATCTCCGTCTAATAGTTTTATATATTTTCCAGTTGCATTTTCAACACTCCAATTTACAGTTGTACCATATCCACCATTTTCTTTATTAATTACATGAAAAGTTTCTGGATATTCAGTTTCATACTTTCTTGCTATTGATGCAGTATTATCATTCCCTCCATCATCTATAATAAAAACTTCTAATTCATCTAATATTTCAGGAATAATCAATGAATTCAACGTTTGTTCTATATACTTTTCTACATTGTATGCAGCAATAGAAATAGTTAATAATTTTCTCATATTGTCCTCCATAATTATGCTATTTGACTTCTATTTCTTTTAATATATTTATAGTCCTGTTAATACCTTGATTAATATTATATTTAGCAGTCCATCTAAGCTCTCTAAGCTTGCTACTTTCTAATCTAGCTTTAGTAGCTTTACTATATCCAGCTTTCTCTAGTTCATCTGGTAATTCAAAAACCACTTTTCTTCCTGAAGCATCTGCAATAATACCAGCTAAATCCTTCAACATAATATCTGATGCATCATCAGCAATATTATAAGCTTCTCCACATTTTCCACAAAGCAAGATTGTAAATAAACCTGAAACAGCATCAGATACATAAGTATATGAATAATACTGTGTTCCTTTACTTTTTAGTATAATATCTTCATTGCATATTGCTTTTCTAATAAATTGTGAAATTGCTTTAGTATCTGACATTAACATCGTTGGACCATATGAGCGAGTTAATCTAGGTATAACAACATCTAGTCCCTTTTGTTGAATATACGCTTGACAAAGAGCTTCACCACAACGCTTACTTTCTGGATATCCAGCTCTCATAGTGTTTGAGTTTATATATCCGCAATAATCTTCATCAAACTTTTCAACATCCCCTCTATTCTCTCCATAAATTTCATTTGATGAAGCAAATACAAATCGAGTTACATTCTTATCTACTGAAAACTCTAACATATTTCTTGTACCTATAATATTAGTAGTTATTGTTCCAATTGGATCTGTTACATATGCAACAGGATGTGTATTACTTGCTAAGTGTAATACATAATCTACATCCCCTATATCCTTTCCAATTAATGGCTCATTGATATCATATGAAATAAACTCAAAAAGAGAATTATTCCAACAATAGTTAAAGCGTTCCTTAGCTTTCTCTATATTTCTTCCTAATGCATAAACTTTACAATTCATTCCATACTTATTTCGTTCCATAATAGTATCAATAAAACAACTTCCTATTAATCCACTAGCACCAGAAATAAGTACTGCTTTATTATTTAAATTTTTCCAAGGAAGATTTAATGAGGCTATATATTTTATATCTTCTTGATATAATTTACTTTCATGTATTTGCATATTACTTAACTCCTTATTAATTATATTATTTTTACTTAATCCAATTATCTTTTTCTAATTTTATAGATGCTTTAAACATTTCAAGGTCATCCTTTGTAGTTAACTTAATATTTTTATCTGATCCTGCTGCAAAATATAATTTTTCACCAAGCTCAACCATCATTGTGTTTGTATAAGAAGAACCGTAAATTCCTATTTCCTTTTCAAAGGCTTGATCGTACGCCCATTTAAGTTTTCCAAATTTATATGCTTGTGGAGTAGATACTCGTCTTAAAGTTTCCCTTGGAATATATTTTGTCGTTGAAATATCATCATCAATAACAAAAATTTGTTCATTGTATGGTAGTGATGTTACTGCATTTCCATATTGTTTGCATTTTATAATTACATCTGAAAGAACTGTTTCATCAACTAGAGGTCTTATACCATCATGGATAATGATAATATCATCTGAATTACATTTATCCTCCAAATTATATACCCCATTACGAATAGATTCTTGTCCTGTATTTCCTCCTTCTACAATCCACTTTAACTTAGTAATATTAAATTGTTTTGCATAGGCCCTAAGTATATCATGCCACCCATCTATACAAACTACTTCAATAGCATCAATCTGTGGATGTTTTTGAAATGCTTCTAATGTATATATTAATATTGGCTTATCATAAACATTAATAAATTGTTTAGGAATATCTTGTCCCATTCTACTTCCATATCCACCTGCTATAATAACTGCAATATTCATTTATATTACCTCCCATAACTTATATGCTTTTAAATTTATAATTCTTTAATTATTCTTTCTATAACTATATCACTTGCTATTCCCTCTTCATAACTTTTCATTTCCATTAAAAACTTATCCAGTTTATCATTATACATATTAAAATCAAACTCATGAATTTTATTTTTTAAATCTAAATTCGATTTAGCTATAATTCCTGGCCATTTTTTTATTGGAACCAAAAAACCTCTTTCTTTCTGCTCATAATTCTCTAAATCTGGTGTAAATAAAAAACATGGTTTTTTAGTAATAGCATAATCCCAAATAGATGATGAATAATCAGTAATAAGAATGTCTGCAATAAGTAATAAATCTTGCATATCTTCATATTTTGATAAATCAATATCTACACCTTCCATTTTAATTTCATCATTATATTGATGTCCTCTCACTGTAAATATCCATTCACCATTAAATCTATCTTTCAATATTTCTTTTATTTCCAAAGGATTTATTTGTTCCCATGCTTCATCTAAACTAACTGCATTATTTTCATTACCTTTAAATGTTGGTGCATATAAAACCACTTTTTTATCATTATCTATTCCAATTTTTGCTTTCACTTCATTTTTATACTCTAAACTATTTATAAATAGTTTATCATTTCTAGGAAGTCCTGAATTTAGTATTTCTCCTTTATAATTCATTGCATCCTTTATTAAAAGTTCACTACTTACTAAACATGATGATAAAAACAATTTAATATCATTGCTTGCCATCTTTATCCCTATTTTTGATTCATTACTTTTTTCCTTGATAGCAAATCCCACTTTCTTAAATGCACCACCACCATGCCATGTTTCTACTAAAAATTGAGTTTTCCTAATAGGAGCATATGAAAAACCTCCGCAATTATAAATAATCACTTTAGATGTAAGTAGATAATAAAAATAAACTACTATATTTTTTTTACATATTAACTTTGCATTTACATGCTTAAAATCATTTGGATTATTAAAAGCCCATATATACTCAAACTCTTTATTCTTAATATAATCTTTTTTTGTCATATTCTCAAAAATATATTTAGGATTACAAGAATACTGTTTCCCCATTGTACTCATAAAAAAAACTCTATTTTTTTTTACTGGAAAAATATAATAAATTTTTAGAATTGTTCTTAAAATTATTTTTATTAATAATTTAAATTTGTCTCTCAAAATAACACACCTCATATATCTACTTTTAATATATATCTGGAGTTATTTATTCTACTTAATAAATAATTGTTCGTATTTCTCTACTATTGAACTCCATTTATAATTATTATTAATTTGTTTTTTTGCAATATCCCCAATGCTTTTAATTTTATTAATATCCTTTGTATCACTTTCTTCTATTACTCTAGCAAGCTCTCCTGTATTTTTACTCCAATAAATAGCCCCATCTTGTCCGACTTCTCTATTGAATCCAACATCTAATAATAAATTTAAATCAGTAGTTGCTAAAGCTTCTAATAATGAAGGATTCGTGCCTCCAACTTCATGTCCATGGAAATATCCATATGCATTTTCTCTAATTTTCTTTAATAGTTCTTGGTCATACACAGTTCCAACAAATTTAATTCTATTATCTTTATCAAATCCAGTTTTTTTCCTTAATTGTTCATAAAACTTATTTTGCTCTACATTAGTTATAAGTACAAAATCTTTGTTAGTATTAGATTTCATAAACTCAGTTATCATAGTTTCATAATTATTTTCTGGAACAAACCTTCCAACTACTAAATAATACTCTTTAGCTTTAACACCTTTTTCTTTATACCAATTTATTAACTTAGGATTATTGTCACTAAGCTTTGATTTTTCCATATCTGCTCCATAAGCTATAAATGTAGTTTTAGGATTATACTGTTTATAATCTTCTTGTATATACTTTTCTATATTTTTAGAGTCACACACAAGTAAATCAGCATGCTTAACCATTAATTTTTCAGATATCTTCCAATACTTTCTGATAGCAGCATTCCACTTTCCACGCTTCCATTCATGACCATCTGGATTAACAAATAAAGTTCCACCTAATTTTTTAAGTTCTTTTTTATATCTACCTACAAATGGACCTATCCTGCAAGCTAATATATAAACTATTGGATTTTCTATCTTATTTTCTTTTATATATCTAATACACTCTCTAAGTGCAAATATATCATAATAAACTGCTTTAGCTGCTCCTATATTAGGAACATTTATATTAAAACATCTAGCTCCATTATGTTCAAACTCTTTACTATCCTGAGCCAAACAAGATACATGATATTTTATATCTTTACTTTTTTGTTGTTCTGTAAGCTTTTCAACAAAAGTCTCAAATCCACCATACTTTGCTGGTATACCCTTTGATCCTATTATAAACACATGTCTCATATTAATTATTCCTTCCTCTAAAAGATGTACTAGCTTTAAATTTAAGCTAGTACTTCTTTATTTGAATACATCTTATTGTAATAATCTGTATATTCTCCAGATAATATGTTTTCCCACCATTGTCTATTATCTAAGTACCACTGTATAGTCATCGCTATACCAGTATCAAAGTTGTACTTAGGCTTCCAACCTAATTCATTCTCTAACTTGTCTGGATTTATTGCATATCTTAAATCATGTCCTGGTCTATCAGTAACATAATTTATTAAACTTTCTGGCTTATCTAATGCTTTAAGTATAGTCTTAACAACTTCTAGATTAGTTCTTTCATTATGTCCACCAACATTGTAAACTTCTCCAACTTTACCTTTATGTATTATTAAATCTATAGCTGAACAGTGGTCTTCTACATGTAACCAGTCTCTTACATTTTCCCCATTACCATACACAGGAAGACTTTCATCATTTAATGCTCTTGATATCATTAACGGTATAAGTTTTTCTGGGAAGTGATATGGACCATAGTTATTTGAACATCTCGATATAGTTGCTGGAATTCCAAATGTTCTTTGATATGCATGCACTAAAAAATCTGCACTCGCTTTTGATGCTGAATATGGTGAACTTGGATTAAGCGGTGTACTTTCTGTAAAGAATAAATCCGGTCTATCAAGTGGTAAATCTCCATAAACTTCATCAGTAGATACTTGATGATATCTTTCAACACCAAATTCTTTAGAAGCATCTAGTAATACTTGTGTTCCTATAACATTTGTTTTTACGAATATTCCTGGATCTTCAACTGATCTATCAACATGAGATTCAGCAGCAAAATTTACTACTATATCAAATTTTTCTTCTTCAAATAAATTAAATATAAATTCTCTATCTGCTATATCACCTTTTACAAATTTGTAATTAGGTTTATTTTCTACAGCTTTTAATGTTTCTAAATTTCCTGCATAAGTTAATGCATCTAAATTTACTATCATATATTCAGGATATTTATTCACCATATAATGAACAAAGTTTCCACCTATAAATCCGGCTCCACCAGTTACTAATATCTTTTTTTGCATATTATTACTCTCCCTTATACTCAAAATTCGCTACGCTTATATCGCCAACGACTTCGTACGTTGCTAAAATGGTAAATCTAATTCTTTTAAAGTTTTTTGTATTTTATCTTTTTCTGAAAGTATTATTTCATCAATTCCATCTAATGGCCACTCTATACCTACTTCTGGATCGTTCCATAAAAGCCCACCATCATATTCTGGTGCATATAAATTTGTACACTTATAATTAAATACTGCTTCATCAGATAAAACTAAAAATCCATGTGCAAATCCTTCCGGTACATAAAATTGTCTTTTATTTTCTGCTGATAAAAGTACACCTTCCCATTGTCCATAAGTTGGTGATCCTTTTCTTAAATCAACTGCAACATCATAAACTTCACCTTGAGTTGCTCTAACTAATTTACCTTGTGTAAATTTAGTTTGAAAATGCATACCTCTAAGTACTCCCTTTTTAGACTTTGATTCATTATCTTGAACAAATACCATATCAAGTCCAGCTTCAACAAAATCTCTTCTATTGTAACTTTCCATAAAGTATCCTCTATCGTCGCCAAATACTTTAGGTTCAATTATATATAAATCTTTTATCTTTGTTTCGATAAAATTAAAGTTTCCTTTTGTTATAACTTTTTCTTTTAACACTTCACTCATCTATATCACCTCTTATGCCATTGCAACAGTTTCATTATTTTGATTTTCCATAGATACTTTTACTAAATATTGTCCATATTCAGTTTTCATAAGAGGCTTAGCTAATTCCAATAATTGTTCTTTATTTATATATCCTTTTCTATAAGCTATTTCTTCTAAACAAGCTATATATAAACCTTGTCTTGTTTGAACTGCTTCAACATAATTAGATGCTTCTAATAATCCTTTATGCGTTCCTGTATCTAACCATGCCATTCCTCTACCAAATAACTCAACCTTAAGTTTTCCTCTTCTTAAGTATTCATTATTTACAGATGTTATTTCAAGTTCTCCTCTTTCTGATGGTTTAACATTTTTAGCAATTTCAACTACATCATTGTCGTAGAAATAAAGTCCTGGCACTGCATAATTTGACTTAGGTTCTTTTGGTTTTTCTTCTATTGACAATACATTAAAATCTTTATCAAACTCTACAACACCAAAAGCTTGTGGATCACTTACATGGTATCCAAATATTGTAGCTTCCTCTCTTTCAACTGCATTTTTTAGTCTTTCACTAAATCCGTATCCATAGAATATGTTATCTCCTAAAACTAAAGCTACTTTATCATCCCCTATAAATTCTTCACCTATTATAAATGCTTCTGCTAACCCATTTGGTTGTTCTTGAATTGCATATTGTATATTAAGTCCTAAATCACTTCCATTACCAAATAATTCTTCAAAAACACTTATATCTCTTGGTGTAGATATTATTAATATATCTTTTATTCCAGCAAGCATTAATACTGACATTGGATAATATATCATCGGCTTGTCATATATTGGTAATGATTGCTTTGATGTTGATTTTGTTATAGGATATAATCTTGTTCCTGATCCACCTGCTAATATAATTCCTTTCATTTTACTCTCCTTTTGTTATTGCTACTTCTTCTAAAATTTCATTATTTAAATATTCTCTTAAAGAATCTTCCCAATTTCTAAATGAATTAAGTCCTACTAATTTAAACATAAAATTGTCAAGAACAGAGTATGCTGGTCTTGGTGCAGGTCTTTTAAATTCATCACTTGTAACTGGATTTACTTTTATATCTATATTATTTATTTCAAATATTTTTTTAGCAAAATCATACCAACTACATTGACCTTCACATGTTCCATGATAAGTTCCATAATGTTCAGTATGTATTAAATCAATTATAGCTTTTGCTAAATCCACTGTAGATGTTGGACTACCAAATTGATCATTTACTACATTAAGCTCTTTATTAGTTTCTGATAGTTTAATCATAGTTCTGACAAAGTTATTTCCTTCACCGTATAACCATGCTGTTCTTACTATAAAATATTTAGAACAAAATTCTTTAGTAAAGTTTTCACCCATTAACTTGCTAGTTCCATATATTGAATTTGGACAAGTAACATCATCTTCTCTGTATGGTCTATTACCATTTCCATCAAATACATAGTCTGTTGAAACTTGCACAAACTTAGCTCCAACTTTTTCACATGCTATAGCTAAATTTCTTGGACCTATTGCATTTATTTTGTATGCATTTTCTATATCAGTTTCACATAAGTCAACTGCTGTATGTGCCGCACAATTTATTACTACATCTGGTTTATTTGATAATATAACTTCATTTACGTTATCTACATCTACTATATTTAACTCATCTCTATCTGTAAGTATAAGTTCGTATTCTTTATTTCCAGTTAGTTGCTTAGTTAATTCTAATCCTAATTGACCTTTACTTCCTGTTATCAATATTTTCATAATTTATATTTCTCCATTTATATTTCTTTATGATGCATTATCGTCTCCAAATAAAACACCAACTGTTTTAAATATTAATTTTATATCTAACCATAAGTTTCTAGTTTTTATATATTCAATATCCATTTCGACCCATTCATCAAATCCAATATTATTTCTTCCACTTACCTGCCATATACAAGTAAGCCCTGGCTTAACAGCCAACCTTTGCATTTGATAAGAATTGTACTGCTCAACTTCACGAGGTATAGGTGGTCTTGGCCCAACCAAACTCATATCTCCCTTAAGTACATTAAATAACTGTGGAAGTTCATCTATACTAGTCTTACGTATAAACTTACCTACTTTAGTTATTCTTGGATCGTCATTTATTTTAAAAACTGGACCAGTTTGTTCATTTCTGTCCATTAAGTCTTTTAACAAATCCTCTGCATTATGTACCATGCTTCTAAACTTGTACATTTTAAAAGTTTTTGGATATTTTCCGTTTCTTTCTTGAGCAAAAAATACTTTTCCCTTTGGATCTTCTAACTTTATAAGTATTGCAACAATTAAAAATAATGGTGATAATAAAATAATTCCGCATAATGAACCAACTATATCTATTAATCGTTTTGTTACAGAGTAAAGTATTGATTCTTTTCCCAAGACATCTGAATAGTCAATAGCTATTGCATCTTCATCAAACTCTTCTTCAAACTTAAATCTGTTATCCATCTAAACCCCCACACTATTTAATTTTTCTTTTTTTGTTAGTTAATATATTAACTTATAATGCAGCTGCCTTTTTCTTATTTCTACCTTTTCTGCCACTTTCATGTTGGTAATAATAATTGTAATAATTATAACCATTACCCTCAGCCTCAAACTTATTTAAAACTGCACCAATTATATTAGCTCCAACATCTTCTAGCCTTTTCTTTGCAATCTTTGCCATTTCAATATCACATTGCTTACTTCCTACAACAAAAACACATCCATCGCTGTAAGTTGATATTATTCCTGCATCAGTAACAATTCCAATTGGTGGAGCATCTATAAATATATAGTCATAATACTCTCTTAAACTTGTTATAAATTCCTTCATCTTCTTTGAACTAAGTATTTCCGATGGATTTGGAGGCATCGCTCCACATGTTAAAACATGTAAATTTTTAACCTCTGTACAATGTACACACTCTGCAAAAGCTTTGTCTTTTAATAAAATATCAGTAAGTCCATTTATATTACTAATATTAAACATTCTGTGTACACTTGGGTTTCTTAAGTCCCCTTCAAGTAATAATACCTTTTTTTCAAGGTTTGCAAAACTAACTGCAAGATTTGCTATTACTGTTGATTTTCCTTCATTTTGCATTGAACTAGTAATAGTTATAACCTTCATTTCTTTATCTAAATTTGAAAATTCTATACTAGTTCTTATTCCCCTATAACTTTCTGAAATAGGAGATTTTGGATTTCTTATACTTATTATTTTTTCTAAAACTTTACTCATATCTTCCTCCTATTTATTAAGCTATATCTTCATTAGGTATTACACCAATAACTGATAATCCTAAGTGTTTTTCTATATCTTGTGGTGTTTTCATTTT
>OHMN01000886.1_pt1 | contig 23622 bp, 17 predicted proteins | sample 1569361 | NCBI WGS metagenome assembly OHMN01 (sample SAMEA3541508, study PRJEB24748) | human gut metagenome | biome: human gut; feature: human-associated habitat; material: faeces | place: China | collected 2012
GCATGACGCGCACCTCGCAGCAAGAATGCCGAGGCATTCTTGAATGGATTTTTACAATCCCATCAGGCATCATAATCATACCATGATATGAAAAGATAATCTATCCTACAATTGTTAATTAATGTCAGATTTGGTATGATTATGAGAAGAAAAAGAGAACCTTATCTTAATATAAAAGGAAGACGATAGATGTGTTGTGCGATTGTGACACTGATATATGGTGGTGAATTATGAATCAAATGAAAATATATAGGGTAGAACAGAAAAATGAAGAACCGGTAGAGGTACAGATCATCCGCTCATCCAGACGTTCGATGGGACTTCAGGTGAAAGCAGATGGGACGGTCTGTGCCAGAGTTCCGATGCAGGTGATGGATTATGCTGTGCAGGAATTTATTGAGGGACATGCAGACTGGATATTTAAGAAGAGAAAACTGGTTCTTTCAAGAGACAACCGCCCAGATATTGTGTATCTTCCGGAAGTGACAGAAGAAAGCGATAGAGAGCGTATACAGACATTTATAGAAGAAAAGGTGTCGTATTACGCATCTGTTATGGGTGTCAGTTACGGACGGATCACTATGCGGAATCAGAAGACCAGATGGGGAAGCTGTAGCAGTGAAGGAAATCTCAATTTTAATTGCAGACTGTTGTTTGTGCCGGACCGGATCGTGGATTATGTAGTGATCCATGAGCTGGCACACCGCAGATTTATGAATCATTCGAAAGCATTCTGGAAAGAAGTGGAGAAGTATATGCCGGATTACAAAGAGCAGAAGAAACTGCTGTCAAGATTTGCTATAAAGCATTAATTTTTATAGAAATTCACGGTTTTTACAGGTTTTCCCTATTTTCGAGTATTTCGTGCTGGATTTTCCAGAGTGTTGATTGTATAATAGTACCGATGATGATATATGGATTACTTATAATTTTAATAATTTAATCCTAGGAGGAAATGAAAATGAATCTGAATTTAAGACCAAAAGAGGAGTGCCAGTTTGACGCAGTATCATTAGGTGAGGTTATGCTTCGTCTTGATCCGGGTGAGGGAAGAATCCGTACAGCAAGAAACTTCCGTGCATGGGAAGGCGGCGGAGAGTACAACGTTGTCCGCGGACTTAGAAGATGCTTCGGTATGAAGACTGCAGTTATCACAGCATTTGCTGATAACGAAGTTGGCAAACTGATGGAGGACTTTATTCTTCAGGGTGGAGTAGATACATCTTTAATTAACTGGAAGAAGACAGACGGAATCGGACGTATCTGCAGAAATGGTATCAACTTTACAGAGCGTGGATTTGGTATCCGTGGTGCAGTAGGATGCTCTGACCGTGCGAATACAGCAATCGCTCAGGCAACACCGGAAGATTTTGATTTTGATTATATCTTTGGTGAGCTTGGAGTTCGCTGGTTACATACAGGCGGAATCTATGCGGCTCTTTCCGAGCAGTCATGTGAGACTGTACTTGCAGCTATCAAGGCAGCTAAGAAGTATGGAACAATCGTATCTTACGATCTGAACTACCGTCCTTCTATGTGGAGTGCAATCGGTGGACAGGAGAAAGCTCAGGAAGTGAACAAAGAGATTGCAAAATATGTAGACGTTATGATCGGTAACGAGGAAGACTTTACAGCATGCCTCGGATTTGAGATTGAGGGTAACGACAAAGATCTCAAGCAGCTTAACCTTGACGGATACAAGAAGATGATCAATGAAGCAGCTAAGACATACCCGAACTTTAAAGCTGTTGCAACAACTCTTCGTGAGGTTAAGACAGCTACAGTGAACGACTGGAGCGCTATCTGCTGGGCAGATGGAGAAATCCACAAAGCAAAAGACTACAAGGGACTTGAGATCATGGACCGTGTAGGTGGAGGAGACTCTTTCGCATCAGGACTTATCTATGGACTGATGACAACAGAGGATGCAGAGCTTGCAGTTAACTACGGAGCAGCTCATGGAGCACTTGCTATGACAACACCTGGAGACACAACTATGGCTAGCAAGAAAGAAGTAGAAGCTATCATGGGTGGTGCAGGAGCAAGAGTTCAGAGATAGTTCATACATTGGTTTTAGCAGAAAGAGTAAATGTTATTCTATGAGGGAATTGACGAAGGGCAGTCCGGCAAAGGTCATAATGACCTTTGCCCTGCCCATTATTTTTGGAAATCTTTTACAACAATTATATAATCTGGCAGATGGTAAAATTGTCAGTACTTATGTAGGGACACAGGCATTTGCAGCAGTTGGTGCAACAGCAGTTATTGCGAATCTGATTATTGGTTTTGTGAATGGAGTGACCCAGGGATTTGGAATTCCGATATCCAGATGTTTTGGAGCAGGAGATTATAAAAATATGCGACGTTATGTGGCAGGAAGTTTTATTATGACAGTTGCAATGACGCTGATTCTTACAGTAGGTGCGCTTCTTGGGATAGAAGGGCTTTTGCATATATTGGACACGCCGGCAGATATTATGGAAGAGGCACTTCAATATATCCGCATTATTATTATGGGGACAGCATTCATTTCTCTTTACAATTACAGTGCCAATACATTGAGAGCGGTCGGAGAAAGCCGGATTCCGCTTTTATGCCTTGCAGTTGCAGTCATTTTGAACATTTTTCTGGATATTCTTTTTGTGCATACATTTTCCATGGGACTTCGCGGTGCAGCGCATGCGACCAATATTGCCCAGTGTATTGCAGGAGTTCTGTGTATGGCATACTTGCTTTTTAGGTTCCGGGAACTTGTGCCAAAGGGGCAGGAATGGCAGGTGCAGAGAAGAAAGTATCAGGAGATGACCATATTTGGGATTTCACTTGGTATGATGTCCTGTTTTGTGAGTATCGGTACCGTGATTTTCCAGACTGCAGTAAACAGACTTGGTACGAAGATTGTGACGGCGCATATTGCGGCAAGAAGAATCGAGGAATTGACCAATGTTCCGATGCTGTGTACAGGCATGGCTATGACGACTTATGCCAGCCAGAATCTGGGGGCAGGAGAATATGACCGGATAAAAAAGGGAATCCATCAGGCATTTGTGATCGTACTTGTGCAGGGAGTTATATTTACCACATTTTGCTGGATATTTGGACACCCATTGATTCGTTGGATCACAAGCAGTAATGATACCTATATTTTGGATACAGCATATCGTTATCTGACAAGAAATACGTCATTTTATTTTGTGCTTGGTCCACTGTTTGTATTGCGCTGTTCTCTTCAGGGGCTGGAACATAAAGTCATTCCGGTGGCGTCCAGTATTCTGGAACTTGTGTTGAAAATAGTATCCACGATCTGGATCGTGCCAGTTTTGGGATACACTGGAGTTATCTATACAGAGCCGATTATCTGGATTTTTATGACATTGATGCTGATTGGTGGATATGTAAGGGCTCTGAAGCAGATCAACGAAGCAGAGCACATAAAAAGTGCAAGAAATGCGAAAGCTGAAAATGAAAAGATAAACGTTGATAACAGATTATAAATGATAAATAACGAAGAAAGGAGGATGGAATCCAGATGAAGAAGGTAGAACATTTGATTAAGGAAGTCTATCCGGGCTCCATCGCAGAAGAATTGGAGATTGAACCGGGAGATGTACTGCTGTCGATCAATGATCAGTCAATTGAAGATGTGTTTGATTATCGTTATATGATAAAGGACGAATATATAGAAGTGCTTATTCGCAAACCGGATGGAGAAGAATGGGTTCTGGAAATCGACAAGGATTACGATGACGATCTTGGTATCGAATTCGAGAATCAGTTGATGAGTGATTACAAATCATGCAGCAATAAATGCATTTTTTGTTTTATTGATCAGATGCCGCCGAATATGCGAGAGACCTTATACTTTAAAGATGACGATTCCAGACTTTCTTTCTTACAGGGGAATTATATTACGCTGACTAATATGAAAGAAAAGGACGTAGACCGCATTATCAAGATGCAGCTGGCGCCAATCAACATTTCCGTGCAGACTACGAACCCGGAACTTCGTTGTAAAATGCTGAATAACCGATTTGCAGGAGAAAAGTTGAAATTTTTAGATCAGCTTTATGAAGGTCATGTGGAGATGAATGGTCAGATCGTGTGTTGTAAAGGTGTGAATGATGGAAAAGAGCTGGAACGCACGATGGACGATCTGTCAAAATATCTTCCGTTTATGCGCAGTGTCTCTGTTGTGCCTGCGGGTATCACGAAGTACAGGGACAATCTTTATCCGCTGGAACTTTTTACGAAAGAAGAGGCTGGAGAGATTATTGATATGATCGAGAGCCGTCAGAAAAAATATTATGAAGAATATGGACTTCATTTTATGCATGCAAGCGATGAATGGTATATTACCGCTGGACGTGATTTTCCAGAAGAAGAGCGGTATGACGGATATATCCAGTTGGAAAATGGTGTCGGTATGATGCGGCTTTTCATTACCGAATTCACGGAAGCGCTTGAGCAGGTGAAAAGCAATCCTGGATATCTCAAAATGCGTGAAGAAGTGAAGCGCACGGTCACAATCGCGACCGGAAAATTGACTTATGCAACCATTTGTTCATTTGCAGAGCGTATGATGGAGGCATTTCCGGGACTTCAGATCCATGTATTTGCCATAAGGAATGATTTCTTTGGTGAGACAATTACCGTATCCGGACTGATTACCGGACAGGATCTGACTGCTCAGATAAAAGAGTACCAGGAGAATAGTAGGAAACATTTTGTGGAAAAAATCTCTGATGCGAAGAAATTTGTGGATAACATAGGAAGTGCTGATAAAAATGTGCATGGATTAGGAGAAGATCTCATTATTCCATGTAACATGCTTCGTACCGGAGAAAGGGTATTTTTGGATGACTGGACTGTGGAAGACGTGGAACAGAAGCTCGGAATGCGGCTTATTCCAATAGAATCTGGTGGAGGAGATTTTGTCGAGGCAATTCTGAATCCGGAATATAGTATGGAGCGTACCAATGATAATTTTGTCTATGTAAAGGCGTATGACAGATAATGTAATTGAAAAATAAGTATGACTAAAAAATAACATTAAAAAAAGTAATGAGCCAGAGGGTGTCCAAATAGAAGCGTTGCATTATATAATATATGAGTTGAAAAAATGATTCAGGAGGAAAAGAATGAATACAAAAGAAGCAAAACAGTCTGTTCAGATGGACAAAGCATTGTTTGATTTTTACGGGAAGCCTTCCATTGGACAATCATTGCCACTTGCGATACAGCACGTACTGGCTATGATCGTCGGCTGCGTAACGCCTTCTATTATCGTGGCAGGCGTAGCAGGTCTTTCACAGGAAGACTCTGTGATTCTTATTCAGGCAGCGCTTGTGATGTCTGCATTGACGACATTGATTCAGTTATTTCCGTTTATTAAGACAAAATGGTTCACTATCGGAGCAGGACTTCCGGTCATGATGGGAATCAGTTTCGCATATGTGCCAAGTATGCAGGCAATTGCTGCGGATTTTGATATTGCAACGATTCTTGGAGCGCAGATTGTTGGTGGTATCGTTGCACTTTTAGTGGGATTAAATATTAAGAGGATCCGCAAGTTCTTCCCGCCGCTTATTACCGGTACGGTAGTGTTTTCTATTGGATTATCTTTATATCCGACCGCGATTAATTATATGGCCGGAGGAGCCAGCAGTGAAAATTACGGTTCATGGAAGAACTGGCTCGTAGCAATTATTACATTGATTATTGTAACGACACTTAATCATTTCGGAAAAGGTATCTGGAAACTGGCATCTATCTTAATTGGAATTATTGGTGGATATATTGTAGCACTTTGTTTTGGAATGGTAGATTTTTCTTCCGTTGCACAAGCGGCAATCTTCCAGCTTCCGAAGCCGATGCATTTTGGAATTAAGTTTGAGCCTTCATCTTGCGTAGCACTTGGTATTTTGTTTGCTATTAACTCTGTGCAGGCAATTGGAGATTTCTCTGCAACTACAACAGGTTCTATGGATCGTATGCCGACAGATACGGAATTATCCGGTGGTATTGTAGGCTATGGAATCAGCAATATTTTTTGCGCATTTTTCGGTGGACTTCCGACAGCAACTTACAGCCAGAATGTAGGTATTGTATCTACAACAAAAGTTATCAGCCGCAGAGTGCTTGGGATTGCTGCTGCGATTCTGATGGCGGCCGGATTGATCCCGAAATTTTCATCAATACTGACTACGATTCCTTATTGCGTGCTGGGAGGAGCAACAATTTCTGTATTTGCATCAATTGCAATGACAGGTATGAAGCTGATTACAACAGAGCCGATGGATTTCCGCAATACAACAGTTGTTGGACTTGCAGTTGCAGTCGGCATGGGTGTGACTCAGGCAAGTGCATCACTGGCACAGTTCCCGGACTGGGTAACGACTATATTTGGAAAATCACCGGTAGTTCTTGCAACTATCGTAGCGATTGTGTTAAACTTAACTCTGCCAAAAGCAAAGAAGTAGATTTTGAGTTTGTTGGACGGGGGTTTTTAAAAGAGGGTAACCCTTTTTTGAAGACCCTCGTTTTGTAGTGTTTATTGATTTTAGGGAAAGTAACAGTTTGTTGGAGAATGTGAATATGGAAGAACAAAAAAACGGACAAGAATCAGAAAAACAGGGGCAAAAGCCTCATAAGAGAAGAAAGCGTTATTCCGGGACGCATCCGAAAAAGTACGAAGAAAAATATAAGGAATTAAATCCTGAAAAATATGGAGATACGATTGAAAAGGTCATAGGAAAGGGCAGCACTCCGGCAGGTATGCATATTTCCATTTGTGTGCAGGAGATTCTGGATTTTCTGGACATCAAACCGGGACAGCATGGACTGGATGCAACACTTGGCTATGGCGGACACACAAGAAAGATGTTGGAAAAGCTGGAAGGACATGGTCACATTTATGGTCTTGACGTAGATCCGATTGAGTCCGAGAAGACAAAAAAGAGACTGCGTGATCTTGGATATGGAGAAGATATTTTGACTGTGAAATTATGCAATTTTGCAGACATTGACAAAGTGGCAGAAGAACATGGAAAGTTTGACTTTGTACTGGCAGATCTTGGTGTGTCTTCTATGCAGATCGATAACCCGGAACGCGGTTTTACTTACAAATTTGACGGACCTTTGGATCTGCGCATGAACCCACAAAAAGGAGAAAGTGCGGCACAGCGTTTAAAAAGCATGGACGCAGAAGAAATAGAAGGAATGCTGGTGGAAAACTCTGATGAACCATACGCAGCAGAGATAACAGAAGTGCTGATGAATTGGAGAAAACACGGGAAATCTCCGGAAACTACAACAGAATTAAAAGAAGCAATCGAAGAAGCTCTGACATTTCTTCCGGAGAAAGAGAAAAAAGAGGCGGTCAAGAAATCATGTCAGAGAACATTCCAGGCACTTCGCATCGACGTGAACCAGGAATTTGAAGTGTTATATGCATTCTTAGATAAACTGCCACAAGTCATGAACCCAGGTGGAAGAATTGCAATCCTGACTTTTCATTCCGGGGAAGACAGACTTGTGAAACGAGCTTTTAAAGAAGGAAAAAAAGCAGGAATTTACAGCGAAATCTGTAAAGACGTGATTCGTCCATCAGCACAGGAATGCGCAAGAAATCCACGCGCAAAATGCACAAAAATGAGATGGGCAATTATTTAACAAAGGATGTAGTGAAATGTTAAAGTACTACGTCCCCATCATTGATTTGCGGTGTCGCTTTTGTGCATTGTGAATAAAAATGGGAAGGATTTTTTATGAAGTATTACCTTGCTCCGCTTGAGGGGATTACAACTTATATATATCGTCGGGCTTATCATCAGCATTTTGCACCGATGGATAAGTATTTTACGCCCTTTCTGGTACCACATACGAAGAAGGGGTTCAGTACGAAGGAAAAGAATGATGTGATGCCAGAGCACAGTCCGGGCATGAATCTTGTGCCACAGATTATGAGCAATCAGGCGGAGTCATTTTTACATACGGTTGAGAAACTGAAGGTCTATGGCTATGAAGAGGTGAATCTGAACCTGGGCTGCCCTTCAAAGACAGTTGTGTCTAAAGGGCGTGGCTCTGGATTTCTTGCAGATCCGGACGGATTGGACCGGTTTTTGGATGAGATTTTTAAAAAATGTGATGTGAAAATTTCTATTAAGACAAGAATTGGAAAAGATGATCCGGAAGAATTTGCGCGGCTTCTTGATATTTACAATCAGTATCCGGTAGAGGAACTGATTATTCATCCGCGGGTACAGAAGGATTTTTATAAAAATCAACCGAATCTTGGTGCGTTTCATGATGCGGTGGAGGAAAGTAAGATTCCGCTTTGCTATAACGGAGATATTTTTACGCCAGAAAGTTATGAAGAGATGAAACGGGAATTTCCGCAGGTAGATACCTTTATGCTTGGAAGAGGGATTTTAATGAATCCGGCTCTGCTTGATCTTATCCGTATGAGAGAAAAAACAGATGTGAAAAAGACAACTGATATAGATGTGACTGAGTGGAAAAAAGAAGAAACGTCACGAAAAATGCAAAGTGCAGACAGATATAAAAAGGAAATCCATGCATTTCTTGAACAGATTAAATGTGATTATCTGGAAGTGGGAATGGGTGAGAAAAATACGTTATTTAAGTTAAAAGAGCTGTGGGCATATATGGGACAGAACGCTCCGGAAGCGAAGAAGGCGCTGAAAAGGATCCGGAAATCTCAGAGTATGGCAGATTACGACAGTGCCAGCCGGGAAGCGTTGGAAGATTTCATATTTTTTTAATTGCATATGCTGTAGAAAAGAAGTACAATTAACATCGTGCCGAATAGAGGAGTTTTCGGTGAAGGTACAATGAAAAGTGGATCAGCAGCAAAAGGAAAGGAAGTAAATAGATGGAACAGAAAACAAGAGGCGGGAGAGGCTTCTGGTATATCTGGGGATCTGTGCTTATCAAACTGGGAATTGCATATCTTGTATATATGGCGGCGGTATCACTTCTTGCAGGCGTACATCTGATGCAGATGACAGGTGGAGATGCAGATGCGATGATGCAGATTGCGCAGAGTACAGCACAGTCCGGCAAATTATATGATCAGATCACAAATGAGCTAATGAACTGGGCTGTTTATATTGAGGGCGTGGCAGCGCTGATTACGATTCCAGTCATGTTATTTTTATTTCACAGAGACAGCAGAAAAGAAAAAGAGCTTGGGATTGTAACGGAAAAAGCGTCAATTTGGAAATATATTGCAATTATAGTGATGTTTGCAGTTATGGCACTTGGGCTTAATAATCTGATATTTTTAAGTAATCTGTCAGCATCGAGTGAAACCTATTCCGATACAATGCAGACTTTATACGGACAGGGATTTGCAGTGCAGATTCTCGTGCTTGGAATTTTGATGCCGACATGTGAAGAACTGGTGTACAGAGGACTTGTCTATAAAAGATTACGTTATACTTCACCGTTTTGGGCAGCGGCTTTGTATTCATCACTCGTATTCGCATTTACCCATGGCAATCTTGTCCAGGGACTTTATGGTTTTATCATGGGCATGATGTTCTGTTATGTGTATGAAAAATATGGTTCTGTGAAAGCACCGATACTTGCGCATATTACAGCGAATATCCTGTCAGTGGTTGGAACGCAGTTCCAATGGTTCGACTGGTTGTTCAAAGATCCGATGCGTGTCGGAATTTCAACAGTGTTATGTGCATTTATTGCATCAAGTATTTATGTTATGATTCAGAGATTGAACACAGATACAACTAAAAATAATAGCCAAAATGAGGGGTAGTTATCAGACTACTCCTTTTACAATTGTAAAATATCTAATTATCCGACAATTTAAAAAGAAGTTTTTATTTACAAATTTGAAAAATGGGTGTATAGTAGGAAAAAATAAAAAATGTAAGAAAGGACTCAGATATTATGAACGGGCAACAGCGACAGAAAAATGCTGGCTTGTATCGTCCTTCGTTTGAACACGATAACTGTGGTATTGGAGCAATCGTCAATATCAAGGGCCAGAAAAGTCACGATACCGTGGCGAATGCATTAAAGATTGTAGAACAATTAGAACATAGAGCGGGCAAAGATGCCGAAGGTAAGACAGGTGATGGAGTAGGAATTCTGTTACAGATTTCTCACAAGTTTTTCTCCAAAGTCTGTAAACCTTTCGGCATCTTTTTAGGTTCTGAGAGAGATTACGGCGTAGGTATGTTTTTCTTCCCTCAGGACGAACTGAAAAGAAATCAGGCAAAGAATATCTTTGAAGTGATTGTGGAAAAAGAAGGAATGGAATTCCTGGGCTGGCGAGAAGTACCGGTACATCCGGATGTGCTTGGAAGTCGTGCAGTAGAGTGTATGCCATGCATCATGCAGGGATTTATCAAGCGGCCGGAAAAGGTTGAAAAAGGAATTGACTTCGACAGACGTCTGTATGTGGTACGACGTGTCTTTGAGCAGAGCAGCGATGATACTTATGTAGCTTCACTGTCAAGCAGAACGATTGCTTATAAGGGAATGTTTCTGGTAGATCAGTTACGTCTCTTTTTTGCAGATCTTCAGGATAAGGATTATGAATCTGCCATTGCACTGGTTCATTCCAGATTCAGTACGAACACGAATCCAAGCTGGGAGAGAGCACATCCGAACCGTTTTATTGTACACAACGGCGAGATTAATACAATCCGTGGTAACCGGGATAAGATGCAGGCAAGAGAGGAAAATATGGAATCTGAAGATTTAAAAGGAGAACTTCACAAAGTCCTTCCGGCAATCAATGCCACAGGTTCTGACTCCGCTATGCTTGACAATGCCATTGAATTTATGGTCATGAGTGGCATGGAACTTCCGCTGGCAGTTATGATTTCTATTCCGGAGCCGTGGGCAAATAATAAGAGCATGTCCCAGAAGAAGAAAGATTTCTATCAGTACTATGCAACAATGATGGAACCATGGGATGGCCCGGCGTCAATTCTGTTCAGTGATGGAGATTGTATGGGAGCAGTTCTTGATAGAAACGGACTTCGTCCGTCCAGATATTACATTACAGATGATGATCAGTTGATTTTATCATCTGAGGTCGGAGTTATGGATATTGCACCAGAGAAAATCATAGTAAAAGAAAGACTTCGTCCAGGTAAAATGCTTCTGGTCGATACGGTTCAGGGACGTGTCATCGGAGACGAAGAGCTGAAAGAAATGTATGCGGACAGACAGCCTTATGGTGAGTGGCTGGACAGCAATCTGATTGAGCTTAAGAATCTGAAAATTCCGAACCAGCTAGTACCGACCTATAAACCAGAGGATCTTAAGAGACTTCAGAAAGCATTTGGTTATTCTTATGAGGAAGTAGAAACTTCTATCAAAAATATGGCACTCAACGGTGGAGAAGGAACTGCTGCCATGGGTATTGACACACCACTTGCAGTACTTTCGGATAAGCATCAGAACCTGTTCAATTATTTTAAACAGTTATTTGCACAAGTTACAAATCCACCGATCGACGCAATCCGTGAGGAAGTGGTAACATCCACGACTGTATACATCGGAGCAGACGGAAATCTTCTGGAAGAAAAAGCAGAAAACTGCAAGATGCTCAAGGTCAATAATCCAATCCTTACAAATGTTGACCTTCTGAAGATTAAGAACATGAAACAGGACGGATTCAAAATTGCAGAGATCCCGACTATTTATTATAAAAATTCCAGTCTGGAAAAAGCAATGGATTACCTGTTTATCGAAGTAGATCGTGCAATCCGTGACGGAGCGAATATTTTGATTCTTTCTGACCGTGGTGTTGACGAGTATCATGTGGCCATGCCGTCACTACTGGCATTGTCCGGACTGCAACAGCATCTGGTGCGCACGAAGAAGAGAACTTCCGTTGCAATCATTCTTGAGACCGGAGAGCCAAGAGAAGTACATCATTTTGCGACATTACTTGGATATGGAGCATGCGCAGTCAATCCATATCTTGCACATGAGACAATCCGTCAGCTTATTGATACAGGCATGCTGCAGAAAGATTATTACGCTGCAGTTGATGATTACAATCACGGAATCTTAAGCGGCATTGTAAAAATTGCTTCTAAAATGGGTATTTCCACAATTCAGTCTTATCAGGGAGCAAAGATTTTCGAGGCCATTGGATTAAAAGAAGAATTTATTAACAGATATTTTACAGATACAGTCAGCCGTGTTGGCGGCATCGGTATTGAGGAGATTGCACAGGATTATCTTGCAAGACATTCTCAGGCATTTGATCCACTTGGACTGGAAGTAGATCTGACACTGGACAGTCTCGGACAACACAAATCCAGAAGCTGTGGCGAGGAACATCTGTACAATCCACGTACGATCCATATGCTTCAACAGTCTACAAGACTTGGCAATTATGAAATGTTTAAGCAGTACACAGATATGGTAAATGAAGAAGGTGCCCACATTAATCTGCGAGGTCAGCTTGATTTTAATTATCCGAAGAAAGGTATTCCGATTGAAGAAGTAGAGAGTGTGGATGAAATCGTTCAGCGATTCAAGACAGGTGCTATGTCCTACGGATCCATTTCCAAGGAGGCACATGAGACGCTTGCAATCGCCATGAACCGTCTGCATGGTAAATCCAACAGCGGTGAAGGCGGTGAAGAAATCGAGCGTCTGGATACAGAAAAATGTTCTGCAATTAAGCAGGTCGCTTCCGGACGATTTGGCGTAACAAGCAGATATCTTGTCAGCGCAAAAGAGATTCAGATTAAAATGGCACAGGGCGCAAAACCAGGAGAAGGTGGACATCTTCCAGGAGGAAAGGTCTATCCGTGGATTGCCAAGACAAGACATTCTACGCCAGGTGTCAGCCTGATCTCACCACCACCGCATCACGATATTTACTCTATCGAGGATCTGGCACAGCTCATTTATGACTGTAAAAATGCAAATAAAGACGCAAGGATTTCCGTAAAACTTGTATCTGAAGCAGGTGTTGGAACTGTCGCAGCCGGAGTCGCAAAAGCAGGAGCCGGACTGATCCTGATCTCTGGATATGATGGAGGAACCGGAGCGGCGGCTAAGAGTTCTATCCACAATGCAGGACTTCCTTGGGAGCTTGGACTTGCGGAAACACATCAGACATTGATCCAAAATGGACTGCGTGAACGTGTCCGTATTGAGACAGATGGAAAATTGATGAGTGGTCGTGACGTGGCAATTGCAGCTATCCTTGGAGCAGAGGAATTTGGATTTGCGACAGCACCACTTGTAACTATGGGATGCGTTATGATGCGGGTATGTAATCTGGATACATGTCCGGTTGGTGTGGCAACACAGAATCCGGAACTTCGCAAGAACTTCCGCGGAAAACCGGAATACGTCATCAACTTTATGAGATTCATCGCACAGAATCTGCGCGAATATATGGCAAAATTAGGTGTTCGTACGATTGATGAACTGGTTGGAAGGACTGACCTTCTGAAAGTCAAAGAAGTGCCGACATCTGATCGTGCAGCAACACTGGATTTAAGCCAGATCCTGCAAAACCCTTATGAGGGAACAAAGACACCAATGACTTATAATCCAAAGAAGATTTATGATTTTGAACTGGAGAAGACGCTGGACGAAAGAGTCCTTGTAAAAGAACTGCTTCCGGCACTTGAAAAGCATCAGAAGAGAAGCCTGGAAGTCGATGTTACGAACACCAACCGTACATTTGGAACAATTTTCGAATCGGAAATTACAAGAAGATATCCGGAAGGCGTAGAGGAAGACAGTTATGTGATCAAATGTACCGGAGCAGGCGGTCAATCATTTGGTGCATTTATTCCAAAGGGTCTGACACTGGAACTTGTAGGAGACGGCAATGATTATTTTGGTAAGGGTCTCTCAGGCGGAAAACTGATCGTGTATCCACCGAAGGGTGTTACGTTTAAACACGAAGAGAATATTATAATAGGAAATGTTGCACTTTACGGAGCAACCAGTGGTAAAGCTTTTATCAATGGTGTAGCAGGTGAGCGTTTTGCAGTCCGCAACTCTGGCGCAAAAGCAGTTGTAGAAGGTGTTGGTGATCATGGATGTGAATACATGACCGGCGGATGCGTTGTTGTTCTTGGCAAGACTGGAAAGAACTTTGCAGCCGGAATGAGCGGCGGTGTCGCTTATGTACTGGATCTGAACAGTGATCTTTATAAGAATGTTAATAAGCAGATGGTAAATATTGAACGAGTAACTTCGAAGTTTGAAATCAACGAATTGAAAGAAATGATCGAAGAGCATGTGGCTTATACGAATTCTGAGAGTGGAAAAGAAATTCTGGACCACTTTACTGATTATCTGCCGAAATTTAAGAAAATCATTCCGATTGATTACGAGAAAATGCTTTCTACTATCGTTCAGATGGAAGAACAGGGCATGAGCAGTGAACAGGCTAGAATTGAAGCATTTTACGCAATTAAAGAAGGAAGAAGATAGGGGGCGGACAACGTGGGAAAACCAACAGGATTTATGGAATATGAAAGACAGGATAAACCGGCAGAGTCACCGAAGGAGCGAATCAAGCATTTCCGCGAATTCCACACACCTTTGTCAAAAGAAGAACAGGAACGCCAAGGTGCAAGATGTATGGCGTGCGGTGTTCCGTTCTGCCAGGCAGGACAGATGATTATGGGAATGGCAAGTGGCTGCCCTCTCCATAACCTGGTGCCGGAGTGGAATGATCTGATTTACCACGGCAACTGGGAAGAGGCTTATTACAGATTAAAAAAGACGAATAATTTTCCGGAATTCACTTCCAGAGTATGTCCTGCGCTTTGTGAGGCAGCATGTACATGTGGACTTAACGGAAATGCAGTATCATCGAAAGCGAATGAGTACAGTATTATTGAAAATGCTTACGAAAAAGGATACGCTGCGGCAAGACCGGTGAAAGTCAGAACCGGAAAGAAAGTAGCTGTTGTGGGATCAGGACCGTCCGGACTTGCTGTGGCAGATATGCTGAACCGCAGAGGACATAGCGTGACAGTGTTTGAACGGGAAGACAAAGTCGGAGGACTTCTTCGCTATGGAATTCCAAACATGAAACTGGAAAAACAGTATATTGACCGTAAGGTAAATATTATGGAAGAAGAAGGAATTATATTTGTAACAAATTGCAATATCGGGAAAGACAAAAAAGCTTCTTCTATATTAAAAGAGTTTGACCGAGTAGTTCTCTGCTGTGGAGCTTCTCATCCAAGAGATATCAAAGCACCGGGACGGGACGCAAAAGGAATTTATTTCGCAGTCGATTTCCTGAAGTCCACGACAAAAGCATTGTGGGCAAATGATATGAAACTGGTGGATGGCACATACATTTCTGCAAAGGGAAAACACGTTATCGTTATTGGCGGAGGTGATACGGGAAATGACTGTATCGGAACTTCTATGAGACATGGCGCAAAATCTGTTCTTCAAGTAGAAATGATGCCCAAAGCACCAGATACTCGTGCAGATAACAACCCGTGGCCGGAGTGGCCAAAAGTCTGCAAAACAGACTATGGTCAGGAAGAAGCAGCGGCAGTCTTCGGACATGATCCGCGTGTATATCAGACAACGGTCAAAGAGTTCATCAAAGATAAGGAAGGAAATCTCTGCAAGGTCACACTTGTGAAGCTGGAGCCGAAGAAAGACGAGAAAACCGGACGCATGATGATGACTGAGATACCGGGAACTGAGTATACAGTACAGGCAGATCTTGTACTTATTGCAGCAGGATTTCTTGGAAGTGAAGAATATGTGACAAAAGCATTTGGCGTGGAAGTCAATGCGCGTACAAATGTGGCAACACCGGCAGGTGAGTATCATACAAATGTGGAGCGGGTGTTCACAGCGGGAGATATGCACAGAGGTCAGTCACTGGTTGTATGGGCAATCCGCGAAGGAAGAGAAGCCGCACAGGAAATCGATGTCAGCCTGATGGGATATACGAATATGAATGTACAGTAACAAAATAAGTATCGGGTGAGAACTTCAAACAAGCTTGATTTCTCACCCCATATTTATCTCAGTCGAGAAGACTCCCACCTTCAGGTGGTGAGTAATAGCAAATTTGTCTCAGTGGGAGTCCAATCTCCGACTGAGATAAACGCTCCGCGAGGATGCGCAGTGATTCTGATAGGAATATGTCAGCTTCTCTGACCAGAATCACGCGCCAAGTCTCACGGACGTTCGACTTGAATTTCCTACATGGCTTGACTGGTCCAAATGTTACAAAAATGTTAAAAAATATTGCAAATATGTACTGACTCATGTATAATAACATCTAGATGTAGTAGCAAAACTATATAAAATTGTATACATTTGAGTGAGGAAGTTTTTATATGAATAAATTTGGAAGAAGAATACTGGCAGCATTAATTACGAGCAGTTTAGTAGTTACACCGGTTTTGGCAGCACCTTCAGTAGATGATCTTCAGAAGAGTAAGGCATCAGCGCAAAGTGAAGTAAACTCACTTCAGTCACAGCTTCAGAGTATTGTAAGTAAGATTACTCAATTGGAAGCTGATCTTACAACAAAGGGTGAAGAGATTATTCAGGCGCAGGCAGATCTGGAACAGGCACAGGAAGACGAGAAGACACAGTATGCGGCTATGAAGCTTCGTATCAAGTATATGTATGAGGCTGGTGATGCAACAGCGCTTGAATCACTGGTAAGCTCAGAAGATTTTTCGGATCTGTTAAGTAAAGCTGAGTATGTTCAAAGTGTACATGGATATGATCGCGACAAGCTGGAAGAATATGTTGCAACTAAGCAGAAGATTGCTGATCTGAAGGATCAGCTTGAGACAGAGCAGTCACAGCTTGAGAGCATGCAGACAGAATATGAGACAGAAGAGTCTAATCTGACAACTCTGATTGATTCAAAACAGGCAGAAGTAGCGGATCTTGATTCACAGATTCAGGAAGCGGCAGAGAAGGCAGCAAAAGAAGAGGAAGAGCGTCAGAAGAAAGCAGAAGAGGAAAGACAGAAACAACTTCAGGCAGCATCTCAGAATAGTACAACAACGAATAGTAATTCTGGCAGCTCCAATAGTAATAAAGGCAACAGCAGCTCGAATTCAAGCAGTTCCAGCAACAAAGGAAACAGCAGTTCATCATCAAGCAGCAGTTCTGGTAGTTACGTATCCGGAAGTACAGTATCCCGTGCATATTCAGCACTTGGAAAACCGTATGTATGGGGAGCGGCAGGACCTAATTCCTTCGATTGTTCCGGACTTGTAAGTTTCTGTCTGACAGGAAGATATTCACATACATATAGCTCCAGTGATTTCGTTGGTTTGACTAAGGTAAGTAATCCACAGCCAGGAGATATTTGTGTAAGAGTTGGGCATGTAGGTGTTTATATAGGTGGAGGTCAGATGATTCATGCACCACACACGGGAGATGTAGTGAAAATATCTGCAGTACCATCTAATATGTGGTACGTTCGTCCATAAAGTATATAAGAAAATGAATAATTTAATGCCAGTTCTTTTTTGAAAGGACTGGCATTTGTCATATACAAGAGCATATCTAGACATCTTTGATGGAATTGTATCTGAAATGGTAAAAAAATGAACACAAAATGATAAAGATTGCGTCAAATTTGTAGCGGGTTGCGTAAACTATGAAAAATGTGTATAATAATGATGGGGCGTTTTCGAAAGAAAAATAATTAAAAGAGGGAAGATGAATATGAACAAAATAGGTAAGAGAATTCTGGCGGCGGCAGTTGCCAGTTCTGTACTTGTGACACCGGTTTTTGCAGATCCATCTGTTGACGATTTGAAAAAGAGCAAAGAGTCCGCACAGAATGAAGTAAGTTCACTCCAGACCCAGCTTAATACAGTAGTGGGAAAGATTACGGAGCTGGAGTCTCAACTTAGCAGTAAAGGTGAAGAGATTATTCAGGCACAGTCAGATCTGGAAGATGCCGAGGCAGAAGAACAGAAACAGTATGCAGATATGAAGGTTCGTATTAAGTATATGTACGAAGCTGGCGATCAGAGTGCTGTAGAAAGCTTAGTTGGTTCAGAGGATTTCTCTGATATGGTCAACAAAGCGGAATATGTAAGTAATGTACATAATTACGACAGACAGAAATTACAGGAGTACGTAGAGACAAAGCAGAAGATTTCTGATCTGAAAGATCAATTGGAAGAAGAACAGTCACAGCTTGAAAGTATGCAGACAGAGTATGAGTCACAGGAGTCGAAACTTGATAACCTGATCGCATCTAAACAGGCAGAGGTGTCTGATCTGGATCAGCAGATCGAAGAAGCTGAGCGTAAGGCGGCGGAAGAAGAGCTGAAGAGACAGCAGGAAGAAGCAGCAAGACAGGCAGCGGCAAGACAGCAGGCTGCATCGAACAGGAATAATTCTTCCAGCTCATCAAGCAATAGCTCAAGCAATAGCAATAAGGGAAATAGTTCCAATAAAGGAACAAGCAACAATGCTCCAAGTTATGTATCAGGAGACGCAGTGTCCCGTGCGTATTCTGCACTTGGAAAACCGTATGTATGGGGAGCGACAGGACCGAATTCCTTTGACTGTTCAGGTCTTGTAGGTTTCTGCCTGACAGGTAGATATTCACGTTCCTGCACATCAGCGTCATTGAATGCCCTTCCGACAGTGAGTAACCCACAGCCTGGAGATGTGTGTGTAAGATCCGGACACTGTGGAATTTACATTGGAAATGGTCAGATGATCCATGCACCACATACAGGTGATGTAGTAAAAGTAGCAAGTGTCCCTTCTAATATGAGAATCGTACGTCCTTAATAAAAGAATATTGAATTTATTTGCCAGGATTTCTTTTGAATCCTGGCATTTTTAATGTCTGAAAAGTATCTGAAAAAACAATTTCATTATTGATAATTCAGTAAAATTATTGTATTCTGAACGTATAAGGCAAATGAGGAGTATAACATTCGGGCGGGGGAGAAACCTGAATGTAAAAGGGTAATTAATAAGGAAGGGTGAGAAAATGAAAGTACGAGTTGTTCGGGTGCTTATTGCCTCTGCTGCAGTGAGCACTTTATTTGTTACGACAGCGTTTGTAACACCAGTATTTGCGGAACCGGAGAATCAGGTGGAAGCACTGGAAAATCAGAAAAGTGAGGTTGAGGCACAGGCAGATAGTATCAATTCCCAGTTGGTTTCATTGTTGGTCAGCTATAAGGCGCTGCAACAAGACATTGAGAATCAGCAGGTGAGAATTGGTGAGGTTGGACAAGACCTTGCAGTTGCGCAAGAGAATGAGCAAAAGCAATATGAAGATATGAAGCTTCGTATAAAATATATGTATGAAAATGGTGATGCATCATTTGCAGAGGCTATTCTGACTGCAACATCCTATTCGGATTTAGTCAATAAGTCTGAGTATGTCGAGAAAGTTCATGGTTATGACCGAAACAAACTAATGGAATATGTGCAGACAAAAGAAGAAGTTGCGAATTTGAAAACAGAACTTGAAGGCGAACAGGCAGATATGGAAGTCATGGCGCAGGAGATGAGTTCACAACAGGCAAATTTGGAATCAACTTTAACCCAGATGCGTGCCCAGATCGCAGATTTTGACAGCCAGCTTGCAAGTGCGCAGGCAGAGGCAGATGCAAAAGTAGCAAGAATGCAGGAAGAGCAGCAAATAGCTCAGAGTAAGAGCGAAAATCAGACGGGAAATGTTTCATCGGCTAATCAGGTGGGTTCAGCAGCCAATACAGGCACGACAAAGCCATCCGGAGGAAATACAACACCGTCAACGGGGAATACAACGACGCCATCGACTGGAAATGTAAGTACGACAACACCGTCAACCGGAAATACAGGTACGGCCACACCAACGACCGGAAATACAGGGACAACGACAAAGCCGTCAACAGGAAGTCCTTCTAATACAAGCAAGCCGAGCAATGCATCTGCTGGACAGAAGATTGCCAACAAAGGCTGTGAATACATAGGGAATCCGTATGTATATGGAGGAAACAGTCTGACGAATGGAATTGACTGTTCTGGGTTTGTGCAGCAGATTCATGCAAAATTTGGAATATCTACACCGAGAAATTCCACATCACTTCGTTATGGCGGAAAAGCTGTAGCTGTTTCAGATATGATGCCGGGAGATGTGGTCTGTTATGAGGGGCATGTCGCAATTTATATTGGTGGAGGACAGATTGTACATGCTTCCAACAGTAAACCTTATCCGGCAGGTGGAATAAAAACGTCCAACGCATATTACAGAACAATTGTTGCTGTAAGACGTTACTGGTAGTAAAAATTACGGATATTGTAAAAAATGTAAAAATATAAAATATACAAAAATCCGATATGATGTTTTTGAAAAACCCTTGCATTCGCAAGGGTTTTATGATATCATTTTAAGGTCGCAAAAAAGCACGCACATGGCTGTCTGAGACGGTGCCAGTCAAAAGAAAAGGACTGGTTTCAAGGACGTATACCGGTGCGGAAGTAAAAAAACCAATTGGAGGAAAGAAACATGAGCGTTATTTCAATGAAGCAGCTTTTAGAAGCAGGTGTTCACTTTGGACATCAGACAAGAAGATGGAACCCTAAGATGGCTCCTTACATCTACACAGAGAGAAATGGTATCTATATCATCGACTTACAGAAATCTGTAGGAAAAGTTGATGAGGCTTACTATGCAGTATCTGATATTGCAGCACAGGGCGGAACAATCCTTTTCGTAGGAACAAAGAAACAGGCTCAGGATGCAATCAAAGTAGAAGCAGAGCGCTGCGGAATGTATTATGTAAATGAGAGATGGCTTGGAGGAATGCTTACAAACTTCAAGACAATCAAGAGCAGAATTGCCCGTCTCAAAGAGATTGAGAGAATGTCTGAGGATGGAACATTTGATGTACTGCCTAAGAAAGAAGTTATCCAGATCAAAAAAGAGTGGGAGAAACTTGAGAAGAACCTTGGCGGAATCAAAGAGATGAAGAAAATCCCGGATGCTATCTTCGTAGTAGATCCTAAGAAAGAGAGAATCTGTGTTCAGGAGGCTCACACACTTGGAATTCCACTTATCGGTATCGCTGATACAAACTGTGATCCAGAAGAGCTTGACTATGTTATCCCAGGAAATGACGATGCAATCCGTGCAGTAAAACTGATCGTTTCTAAGATGGCAGATGCTGTTATCGAAGCTAATCAGGGCGAGGCTGGCGCTGACGTATACGAGGAAGCTGAAGCAGCTGAAGAAGTAGCAGAGGCAACAGAAGAGTAAGAACCAGATAATATTGATTAATTACATTAATTAATTGGAGGACAAAAAAGATGGCAGTTACAGCTAGTATGGTAAAAGAATTAAGAGAGATGACCGGAGCAGGAATGATGGACTGCAAAAAGGCACTTTCTGCAACAGATGGTGATTTTGACAAAGCTATTGAATTCCTTCGTGAGAAGGGACTTGCTACTGCTGAGAAGAAAGCAGGAAGAATTGCCGCTGAAGGACTTGTAGCAACAACTATCAAAGATGGTGATAAAGTTGCAGCAATCGTAGAAGTTAATGCTGAGACAGACTTCGTAGCAAAGAATGAAGTATTCCAGACATTTGTTAAAGAAGTTGTTGAGCAGGCAGCAGACACAGATGCAGCTGATATCGATGCATTCAAGGCTGAAAAATGGGCACTTGATACATCTATGACAGTAGATGAGAAACTTGCAGCTATGATCGCTAAGATTGGTGAGAACATGAACATCAGAAGATTTGAGAAAATCGTATCTGAGGATGGAATCGTTGTATCTTACATCCACGCAGCAGGAAAGATTGGTGTTTTAGTAGAAGCTAAGACAGAGAACAATGACGAGAGAGTTAAAGAGGCTCTTAAGAACGTTGCTATGCAGGTAGCAGCTCTGAATCCGAAGTATGTATCTACTGATGATGTACCGGAAGAGTACAAAGAGCACGAGAAAGAGATTCTTATCGCTCAGGCTAAGAATGATCCTAAGAATGCTAACAAGCCAGAGAACATCATCGAGAAGATGATTACTGGACGTCTTGCAAAAGAGCTCAAAGAGATCTGCCTGTTAGAGCAGGAGTATGTAAAAGCTGAGAACAAAGAGACAGTTGCTAAGTATCTTGAGATGGTATCCAAAGAAGTTGGAACACCTGTAGAGCTTAAGAGATTCGTTCGTTTCGAGACTGGTGAAGGTCTTGAGAAAAAGAATGAGGACTTTGCAGCAGAAGTTGCAGCTCAGATGGGAAACTAATTTATCAATCGCAAGACTGGTAAAAAGCAAATTAAATAGCGTATTTAAGCGGTTTCTGCCTATTTTGACAAGTGTTATGAACTACTGTAAAATCTCACAAAATATCGTGCTATTTTGGGTACAGATTGGGTAGGGTATTGGGTAAAGAAATTTACCCAACCTCTTAACGAGGAATTTACTTGTTGTTTAAAAATAGAAAGGGAACGCTGTGAGTGTTGAGGGTGTATTGCATTTTGCAATATGCCCTCAAATTTTTTAAAAAAATAATGTTAAAGATTGGGGAATATGCTAGAATAAGAGAAATAAACAAATTAGAATTTGAGGTGGAGATATGTATGAAATACGAAAAATACATAGCAATGAAGTAATGGAAGCCCTTGCTTTAGCATTAGAAGTGTTTTTACAATTTGAAGCACCGGACTATAAACCGGAGGGAATTGAAACATTCAAGCGAGATATAGTTGAAAATGATGAATTTATTTCAAAATGTCAACAAGGTATCTGCCCTATATATGCGGCGTTTGACAAGGGTAAAATGATTGGAATTATCGGTATGTATTCAAACAGGAAGCATATCAACTTAGCATTCACAAAGAAAGAATATCATCGTCAAGGTGTAGCTACTTCAATTTTTCAGTATCTTTTAGCAGATATTTTGAAAGATGCTCCAAAGTTGCACGAGATTACTTTAAATTCGTCACCATACGGTAAGCCATTTTATCTTCATATCGGATTTAAGCCACAATCAGACGAGCAAGAAATAGACGGGATTAGGTTTACCCCTATGAAGTACACAATCTGATAAACTTCAGTTTGTAAAATTGAAAAATGTGAATTTGGAGGATAATAGGATGTTAGAATTTAGATATGATACTCAACTTTTGATTGAAGGCGAAAATCTTGATGAAGATAAAATAAATGAATATTTCACAAATAATTTTAAAGGAGATTGCTTATTGGCGGTTGGAGATGAAGAATTGATTAAAATTCATTTTCATACAAATGAGCCATGGAAAGTGTTAGAATATTGTTCTCAAATCGGAGAAATCTATGATATTGTTATTGAAGATATGGATAGACAGGCGAGAGGGTTAAAGGGGTAAATTCCATATTATTGCAGACAGTTTTTTTATTGACTGTCTGCTTTTTCTTTTTAATTATAATTGATAGTGGTACTATAAAATGGTTCATATCCATTGCGAAAAGACCATTTAGAGTGATACAGATTGATTGTAAGAATAGTAGGAGTTCCGTTGATTTGATTATGTTCTGCTTCGATTTCCGCTATTACTTCATCTGTATTCCAGTATTGATATACAATAACTTGTAGTTCGGTATCACGATTAGCCCCATTGCTGAATGACATACTGTTAA
>OHMN01000907.1_pt1 | contig 23150 bp, 19 predicted proteins | sample 1569361 | NCBI WGS metagenome assembly OHMN01 (sample SAMEA3541508, study PRJEB24748) | human gut metagenome | biome: human gut; feature: human-associated habitat; material: faeces | place: China | collected 2012
TCGGTCAGTTCTAAATACATCCATGTTGCGTACCTCCCTGTTTGTCTGTTATGTTATTGCCGCCTGTAACGTCCGCAGCAACGATATGGCTATATATTACTAAATTTTTTTATATTTTTCAAGTATTTTATGAAATTTTAACATCTTTTTTTGTGAACTTCTTGTAAATTGATGAGCATTTTATATATTTTCAGTAATTTTCACGGATCTCGACTGTGAATTTTATCTCAAGTGCACAGCTGGCTGACTGATTTTGATTGTACGAATATTTATAGTGCATTGTTTTTTTCAGTTGACTATAGCAGTCCTCGTAACCGGAGCGTGTTTGAGACAGTTCAGCAGAGTGTGAAAGACCGTGGAGATATCTTCATATGATACGGCGTTCGCTTTGTCGCTTTAAATTATTTATGTATAAAAGTGCCGTATGAATTGACTTTTCAAATCATATCCTTTAAAATAGTAAATTATGAAATCATGTAACTGTTCCGTATTTTCACAGTTACGAATAATGTTACCTGAAAGGATACAAAAACCACTATGAAAACTATCGGTTTTATCGGTCTCGGACTGATTGGCGGATCAATTGCCAAGGCCATCCGAAAATACCATGAAGACTACCGACTTCTTGCTTATGATCAGGATCGGGAAACACTTGCTGCAGCAGTAAGCAGCAATATGATCGATGCTGTATGCGAAGAACATGATGAACGTTTCAGGAGCTGCGATTATATTTTCCTGTGTGCTCCTGTAGAATTTAATGTAAAATATCTTGAATATTTCAAAGACAATATCGGTCCTGACACGATCCTCACAGATGTTGGAAGTGTCAAGGGCATTATCCATAAAGAAGTAGAACGTCTTGGAATGGAATCCCGTTTTATCGGAGGTCATCCAATGGCCGGTTCTGAGAAGACCGGATTCGAAGCTTCCAGTGACCGTCTGATTGAGAATGCTTACTATATTATTACTCCGGGCGGTGAAGTTGCACTGGAACGCCTGACAGATTTCACAGAGATGATTTCTTCCCTTGGTGCGATCCCGATGGTCCTTACAAGTGAAGAACACGATTTCATCACTGCCGGAGTCAGCCATCTGCCTCATATTATTGCTTCTGCACTGGTAAATCTTGTCAATATGCTGGACAGTGATCAGGAATATATGAAAACAATTGCAGCCGGAGGTTTCCGCGATATCACACGTATTGCTTCTTCTTCTCCAATTATGTGGGAGCAGATCTGTGTGGAAAATAATCAGAATATCTCCAATGTTCTGGATGACTACATCCGCCTGCTGGTTCAGATCAAGTGTTTTGTAGATAACAAAGACTCCAGGAGTCTGTATCAGATGTTTGCAAGTTCCAGAGATTACCGTGATTCTATTGATGTGGTAGACAATGGTCTGCTGAAAAAGGCTTATGTCCTGTATCTTGATATCGCGGATGAGGCCGGCGGTATTGCTACGATTGCCACTATCCTTGCGATGGAGAAGATCAGCATTAAAAATATCGGTATCATTCACAACCGTGAATTCGAGGAAGGTGTCCTCAAAATTGAATTCTACGACGGAATCTCTATGGAAAAGGGTGCCGCACTCCTAAAAAAAAGAAATTATATTGTCTACGAACGCTAAACAGATCACCCTTTGACATTCATTTCAAAAATATTTTGTCAAAAGCAGATTGCTATAAATAGCTGCAGGGAAATACAGAAATATTATAAAAACAGGCAGGAATCAAACATGGAAATAAAAAAACAGACAAACCTCAGAGGAGAACTCACTGTACCCGGAGATAAATCCATTTCCCATCGTGCAGTCATGTTCGGTTCTCTTGCACAGGGTACTACAAAGATCACACATTTTCTTGAGGGAGCTGACTGTCTCTCTACTATCTCCTGTTTCCGGAAAATGGGAATCGATATTGAAAGAAATGCTTCCGAAATCCTCGTTCATGGAAAGGGGCTTCACGGACTCAGTGCTCCGTTTGAAACTCTGGATGTAGGAAACAGCGGGACTACCACAAGACTGATCTCCGGAATTCTGGCAGGACAGTCTTTTACCAGCGAATTAAACGGCGACGCTTCCATTCAGTCCCGTCCAATGAAAAGGATTATGACTCCTCTTCTGTCTATGGGCGCTGATATCGTAAGCCTGAGGGGCAATGGATGCGCACCTTTGCGTATTACAGGAAAGCCTTTGCATGCCGCTCATTATCAGTCACCGGTTGCTTCCGCACAGGTAAAGTCCTGCGTGCTTCTGGCTGGTATGTATGCAGATGGGATCACCAGCGTTACTGAGCCGGTACTTTCCAGAAATCATACTGAGATCATGCTGAATTATTTCGGCGCAAATGTGACTTCCCAGGGAACAACTGCTTCTATTGAACCGGAGCCTGTACTGAACGGACGCGAGATTAAAGTTCCCGGAGATATTTCTTCTGCTGCTTACTTTATCGCAGCAGGGCTTCTTACTCCCGGAAGTGAGATTCTTCTTAAAAATGTAGGCATTAATCCAACCAGAGACGGAATGCTTCGTGTATGCAAGGCTATGGGGGCTGATATTACTCTGCTGAATGCAAGTACAGAGGGTGAGCCTACCGCTGACCTGCTGATCCACACAAGCAGTCTTCACGGAACCACTGTTGAGGGTGAGATCATCCCCACACTGATCGATGAAATCCCGATGATCGCTGTAATGGCAGCTTTTGCAGAGGGGACTACTGTTATCAGAGACGCACAGGAGCTGAAGGTAAAAGAATCCGACCGTATCGCAGTGGTAACAGAAGGGCTGAAACGCATGGGAGCTGATATTCAGCCGACTGATGACGGAATGATCATCCATGGAGGAAAGCCACTTCATGGTGCCGAGATCAATTCTTATCTTGATCACCGTATTGCCATGTCCTTTGCTGTTGCAGGTACAATTTGTGACGGTACACTTACTATCAAAGATGGGGACTGCGTTAAAATTTCCTATCCGGAATTCTATGAAGATCTGTACTCTCTCGGAAAATAGCAACTGTCATTTATAATTATGCTGGAGCTGTCGGTAAATAACGTTTTTTAGAGCTGACAGCACCAAACAAAAATATCCTGACAGTTACAGATCTTTCTGGCTCTGCAACTTGTTCAGGATATTTTTATTTTGATAAATACTTTCTGTTTTTGGCCGCAAAAAATCCTTGTTTGGATTTTTTCAGCCGCATTTTTTCTAGGCAGTTTTTCCTTCAAATTTTCTCAGTTTTTCGTATAAAAAACGATGATATTTATTTATATTTCTTCCAATAGCATACAGCATGAATTCTTTATATACCTTATCTGCCGAACGGTAATTAAAACGCCGGAAGTTCTCATTTTCCTTGATATCTCCAAAATGTCCTTCCGTCTGAATGGAACGTGTCTGGAGTTTCCGTATTTCAAGCGATGAACAGTTATCGATCTCTATAATACGGTTATTTGAAAGCTTTTTATGTTTTACAAGCTTTCGTTTTCTGTTCTTTTCGATCACTTCCCGGACTTTATCCATCCCTTCGATCACAAACATCTGTGCATTTCCCAGCTCGTACTTTGTCCCATAATCATTCTCCTGCAAAAAAGAATTATATTTTTCAAAAAGCTGGTCGATAGAGTCCAGAAGTCCTGCCAAATGGTAATTGATGCTTCCGCGCCATACAAAAGTATAACGGTTCGCATTTGCCTCTATCTTTGTACCGTCAATAAAAAGTTCTTTTAATGTGACCAGCCCTTCTTTCTGCAGCCGCCGCATCAACTGGTAATTCAGGTCATCCAGGACATCAGATGTCAGCTTCCTGTTTTTAAAGTCATAAAAAACATCACGTTTCGGTTTTTGTCCGCGCGTCAGCCAGATAAAAGCAAGGTCTCTTTCACACAGATCAACAATACGGTCAACAGAACGTATTCCCCGGTAACTACAGCATACAAACATCGCCGTCCAGAACGGTGAAAATTTCAGATATACCAACGGCAGATAAACAAAGATCACGCAGAAGAATGTAAAAATCAACCCAAGGCATCCCTTAATTCCCTGTTTTCCACCAATCAGGCAATAAATAATGCCTTCTCTGTCCTGTCCGGACCACCAGCTCTGTTTTTTCCATCTGATTCAATTTAATGACAAAAACAGCGAACATACAGACAAGTAAAAGATAAACAAGATACCAGACTGTCTTCTTTTTCGTAAGCAGCCCGGTAAATTTTGTGCTTTTCATAGAGTTGATTTCTCAGACCCTGTTTTTAATTCTCAGATGTTTCAGCTGCTGCATCTGCATAGCACCCAAATTTTCAAAAAACAATACAGTTTTCTTATGTTTGACAGACATTTACTCTTTCCTTAACAAATACAATTGTTTGTTAAAATTACAGACACAAAGAGTCAAAAAAGAGACACCGGAAATTTTCCGGCATCCCTTCATAATTTTTCATCTTATTTTTTCTTCAGCCAGTAGAATCCGTATGCCGGGATATTTACTCCTGCAGCTTCCATCTCCTGTCCGGTGATGAGGTCTTTGTACAGGCCATCTCTTTCGTTGATCCATGCAGTCTTGTCATATTCGCTGAAATTGAACAGGCCATAGATCTTGTCTCCATCGTAGTAACGGCCGATGCAGAGAATGCTGTTATCCCAGGTTTCTACTGTCCAGGTATCAGCATTGGTCATAAATGCTTTCTCTTTCTTGCGGATCTTTTCCAGTTTATCCAGCTGTCCGAAGAGCTGTCCCTCTACTGTTTTCGGATCATCTGCTCTGGCAGCCAGATCCCAGTGCATTGCGCCTCTGTGGATATAGCGGGAATCCTGCACTTTATCCGGGTCATTTTTATAAGAGTAATCATTGACCTGTCCGATCTCATCTCCGCTGTAAAGAACCGGGATTCCGGACTGCATGAACATATATGCATGAAGCATTACATCCATCTGGATTGCGCTCTTCATGGCAGCTTTGTCCTTCTCAAATCCGGCTTTCTCGATTCCGCACATAGAAGCTGTAGTTCCGCAGAATCTGGCATCTCCTGTTACAGGATCCTCATTATAAAGGACTCCGCGGCTGTTGCTTTCCCCTGTATAACCCTGAAAATAATCGTTCAGATATTTCTTATGGGAACGCTCCTCAATACCCTCCTGTTTCAGAGTAGCATAATCCAGACCCCAGCCAATATCATCATGGCAACGCAGATAATTCAGGAATACATAATCCTTCGGTAAACCATTGACAATATCCAGCTGTTTCTTCAGCAGACTTACATCCCTGGTGGCAACTGTATGCCAGGTTGTTGCCATAGTCGTTACGTTATAAAGCATATGGCATTCCGGTTTCTCTACTGTTCCGAAATAAGGAACTACCTTCTCCGGCTCCATAACAACCTCGCCCAGAAGAAGAATACCCGGGCAAACGATCTCACTGATCAGACGCATCATACGTACAATGGTATGTACCTGTGGCAGGTTTCTGCAGGAAGTATTCAGTTCCTTCCAGATATACGGCACTGCATCGATTCGGATAATGTCAATTCCTTTATTGGCAAGGAACAGGAAATTATACATCATCTCATTGAACACACGTGGATTTCTGTAGTTTAAATCCCACTGATACGGATAGAATGTAGTCATTACATAATGTCCGATCTCAGGCAGCCATGTGAAATTTCCAGGAGCTGTGGTCGGGAATACCTGAGGTACTGTTTTCTCATACAGAGACGGAATATATGAATTATCATAGAAGAAATAACGGCTCATATATTCACCATCTCCCTGGCGGGCTTTTTTCGCCCACTCATGATCCTCGGAAGTATGATTCATAACGAAATCCATGCACACGCTAATGCCTTTCTCATGGCAGGCACCTGTAAGCTCTTCCAGGTCATCCATAGTTCCCAGATTTTCCTGAACTTTCCTGAAATCTGCTACTGCATATCCGCCGTCAGAACGACCTTTCGGAGTATCCAGAAACGGCATGAGATGAATGTAATTAACATTGTTCTTTTCCAGATAGTCAATCTTGCTTTCCACACCTTTCATATTTCCAGCAAAATTATCGATATAGAACATCATGCCCAGCATGTCGTTTTTCTTATACCAGTCAGGATCTGCTTCACGCTTGCTGTCCAGCTTTTTCAGGACATCTGTACGTTCTTCATAGAAGCGGTGCATCTGGCCACATAATTCTGCGAACATGGAGCTGTTTCCATAAAGTTCCATGTACAGCCAGCGCAGCTCGTCCAGTTTCTTCTCGAATCGTGTGTTATAAACTTTTTCTGCTTTTGCAGCCTTAACAACAGCTTTCTTCGTCTGTTCAACCTTTACTGTCTCTGCTTTTTCAACTGTCTTAACAGCGCTTTCCGTCTTCGCTGTTCTTTTCTTTCTTTCCCTCTGATTCACTTACTTTCCTCCTCGTATCCATCTATTATCGAATCCGATAGATTCTTGCTTCATAAGGACGCAGTACATCTGTCTGCATATTTTCTTCTGTATAATTTCCGATCAGAAGCTCCAGATTCTCTGCTTTCTCAGAAACAGCATAATCAACTGTATTTCCATAGAAGTTGCAGACTACCAGAAGCTTATCTTCGCCATTATCTCTCAGATATGCGAAGATCTGGTCGTGATCCATATCCAGCATGGTGAACTTGCCATCTGTCAGAACCGGAAGCTCTTTTCTCAGCTGGATCAGTTTGCGGTAATAATTAAATATAGAATCCTCACAGTCTACCTGCTCTGCAGCATTAATCTCTATATAATTGGGATTTACCTTCATCCACGGTTTTCCGGTTGTAAATCCAGCCTGCTCTGTAGTATCCCACTGCATCGGTGTGCGGGCATTGTCACGGGTTTTCGCATAGATAGATTCCATCAGCTCTTCATGGGTATATCCCTGTGCCCTGCGCTCCTTATACATGCCGAAAAGTTCAATATCACGATATTCCTCAAGCTCATATTTCACATTGGTCATACCCAGTTCTTCCCCCTGGTAAATGTACGGAGTTCCCTGCATTCCGTGAAGAAGTGTTGCCAGCATTTTCGCAGATTCCTCTCTGTACTGACCCTCATCTCCCCATCGTGAAACGATTCTCGGAAGATCATGATTATCCCAAAACAGGCTGTTCCACCCACATCCATAGAGCTCTGTCTGCCACTTATTCCACACTTCCTTGAACTTATGGAATGGAAGAGGAGCCAGATCCCATTTCTCCTTGCCCTCCTGCTGATCCAGACAGATATGTTCGAACTGGAACACCATGGAAAGTTCACTGCCGTCCGGATTGCTGTAAAGTTTGGCGATCTCCGGAGTAGCACTCCAGGTTTCACCTACAGAAATCAGATTATCTCTCACAAATGTATGTGCCGTCATTTCTTTTATGTATTCATGAAGCTTCGGACCATTGGATGTGATCTTCTCATCCGGCACTTTTCCCACCAGATCGATAACATCCAGACGGAAACCGCCTACCCCTTTATCGATCCAGAAATTAATGATATCCCACAGCTCCTGTCTCAGCTTCGGATTCTCCCAGTTCAGATCCGGCTGTTTCACAGAAAACTGATGGAAATAATATTGTTCTAATTCCGGTACCCACTCCCATGCAGAACCGCCGAAAGCAGCTTTCATATCATTGGGAAGTACTCCCTCTTTTCCATCACGCCATACATAGTAATCATGATAAGGATTTTCCCTGCTCTTTTTCGCTTCTATAAACCATTTATGTTCATCGGAAGAATGATTCAGTACTAAATCCATTACAATATAAATGCCATGTTCCCTGGCTTTCCCGATAAGTTCTTCCATATCTGCCATGGTTCCGAACATGGGATCCACATCACAATAATCAGAAATATCATACCCATTATCATCCTGAGGAGAACGGTACACCGGGCAGAGCCAGATACAGTCTATCCCCAGTTTCTCCAGATAAGGCAGCCTCTTAATAATCCCCTGGAAATCTCCAAATCCATCTCCATTGGTGTCCTGAAAACTTCTTGGATATATCTGATAAATTACGGCACTTTTCCACCAGTCTTTTTTTAACATATCAACTCTCCTGTGACATCTGCTGTATCGGTTATTGTCAGTTTTATTTCTTCAGTTCATATCTGGTAACATCCATCTCTACTTTTCCATCTGCAAAGAAAGAAATGCCATCTGCTTCAATATCTGTATAGATCGTAGCTGTCAGTACATGCTCTCCGTCATTGACAAAAATCTCTGCGCTGTAACGGTCCAGGATCAGGCGGAGTTTGATTTCTCCGTTCCGGCTGTTCACCTTGCTTCTTCTCTGATGAATGATCGCTCTTCTGGAACCGGAGAATTTACGGTCGATCTTCAGCACAGATTCATAGGGACGGAAACTTACTGCCGTATGATACTGCTCATTCTGGGCAAAACGTACTGCAAATTTCTTATAAATATCCTCTGTATCTCCCGGACGAAGTGTAAGTTCCAAATCTACACATCTTCCGGATACACCATCCAGTTTCAGATCATTTTCAAATATTACATTCTTATACTCTACTTTATCTGTACGGAGATTCTCGATCTCCCTCACCGGCTTCTGGATCAGACGGTCGTCTTTAATCGAAAGTTCTCGCGGAATACTCATCTGTCCGAACCATTTGCCCTTCGGAATACGATTGTTGCTGCAGGTATCCCAGTTCTGCATCCAGCCGATCATGATCCTTCTTCCGTCCGGTGCTTCCACAGTCTGCATTGCATAGAAATCAATTCCATAATCTACAGCCTGATCACTCTCAGGAATAAATGTTTTCGTAGTCTCATCGAATTTACCGATCAGACAAAGTGTTCCATCTCCGTTGTGATATTCAAAATCTTTCGGAAGCATATCCTGAGGGCTTACCAGCACAACGTCCTTTCCATCCAGAGTAAAGAAGTCCGGGCACTCCCACATCTTTCCGAATCTTCCATCATTGGAAAGCATGATGGATTCAAACTTCCAGTCATATCCATCCTCACTTCTGTACAGCAGAATACGTCCGCCTGTTCCATCTGCTCTGTCATTTACAGTTACACAGCGGTAAGATCCATCCTCACATTTCCACATCTTCGGATCACGGAAATCAAATGGACTGCTGTTCTCCGGCATATCTCCTACTGTAAGGATCGGATTTCTCGGATCTTTTTCATAATCCATTCCATCACCCGTAGCAAGACACTGAGTCTGGATGTCACGGACACCGCCGCCCGGCTGAACTTCTTTGCGCACACCTGTGTACATAAAGAGCTGTTTACCGTCCGGAAGCTCTATAGCACTTCCGGAGAAACATCCCACATAATCGTACGGCATGTCCGGTGCAATAGCTGAAGGCAGGTACTCCCAATGAAGGAGATCATCGCTTACCACATGTCCCCAGTGCATAGGTCCCCACTGACTGTCATATGGATAATACTGATAATACAGATGGAATTTATCTTTATAATAGGAAAAACCATTGGGATCATTCATCCAGCCCACTCTTGGAGATAAATGAAATTCCGGTCTCTCCTGGTCTGTAATGTTCTGTGCCATTGCCTCTTCATATCTTCTGGCATCGCGTAATGTCTGACTTGTCATAATCTATCTCCTTAATATCAGGCGAAAATTCCTCTTTTCGCCATTTCCTCAATATAGTAGTTAAGGGGTCCAAAAACATAAATTGCCTTTGGGCCCCATGTAACTTTATTTATCAGCCTTTTACAGCTCCGGAAGTAACACCTTCCACAATATATCTCTGCAGGAACAGATATAATACCAGGATTGGAAGCATAGCCAGAAGGAGGGCGGCCATTACCAGTCCCAGGTCTGTAGAATATGTACCATAGAATGCCTGTGTGGCGATCGGAAGTGTATACAGCTCTTTACGTGCAAGCACAAGACTTGGAAGAAGGTAGTCATTCCAGAATGCCATGGCATCAATAATTGCTACAGTTGCGATAGTTGGTTTCAGAAGCGGAAATACGATTTTCCAGTATGTCTGCCATCTGTTGCATCCATCAATATATGCGGCTTCTTCCAGTTCCAGCGGAATACTTGTATGAATAGCTCCGTGGAACATGAAAGTTGCCATAGAAAGAGAGAAACCAACATGCATGAAGATCAGTGTCACACGACTGTTCAGAATACCGAAGATACCACCGTAAAGAGATACAAGCGGAATCATCAGAACCTGGAAAGGAATAACCATGGAAGCGATCATTGCAGAAAACAGAAGTCCACATGCTTTCCATTTGTTACGCACAATTACAAATGCAGTCATTGCTGCAAGCACGATCGTCAAAATTGTGGAGGTAGTTGTGATGATCAGTGAGTTCGTAAAGGAAGTCGCGAAGTTCATTTTCTTCATTGCATCTGTGAAGTTGGTAAGGATAAATCCATGAGATCCAACCAGTGCCAGCGGATCTGCTGTAATGTCACCTTTGGTCTTAAAAGCATTGATAATAACCATGATAAACGGGAAGATAAACGCCAGGAATAAGATGACCAGCACTGCTATTGTAATAAAATGGCTTATTTTCTTTTTCTGAGCTGCTTTTTTATTTTCATCCATTATGCTGCCACCTCTCCTTTCTTACCAATATAAACCTGAGTAACACCTACGATCGCGCAGACAATGAACAGAACAAGGGCTTCTGCCTGTCCAACACCGTAGTTCTTATAAGAGAATGCCTGATTGTATACGTGCATGGCTGCCATTACGGAGGAGTTGAACGGCTCGCCCTTTGTTAAGGAAAGGTTCACATCGTATACCATGAAGCATCTTGTGATTGTAAGGAACAGACACTGTACGAAAGAAGATCTCATAAGCGGGATCGTTACGTTGATCGTTGCCTGAGTCTTTGTACATCCATCAATCTGTGCAGCTTCCATAAGGCTCTTGGATACGCTCATGAATCCGGCTACATAGATCAGCATCATGTATCCGGCGTACTGCCATACAGATACGATGATCAGGCAGGCCATTGCACCATTGGTGGTTGCCAGCCAGGAAGTTGAAAGTGCTCCGATAGATAAAGATTTGCCAAGTGCTACGAAAGCACGGTTAAATACGAATTTCCATACATAACCAAGTACAATACCACCGATCAGGTTCGGAATGAAGAAACCTGCACGGAAGAAGTTCTGACCTTTAATACCACTGGTCAGAAGATATGCCAGGAAAAATGCTACTACATTTACCAGAATTACAGCGATAACGGAGTAAACAAGTGTACGGCCAAGTGCCTGCCAGTATGCTGCATCCTGAAATGTAGATATATAGTTTGCAAGCCCTACGAAAGGCTTTTCTTTTGAGACACCGTCCCAGCTCGTGAATGTAAGATATAATCCATAAATAAATGGAACAATCACTACCGCACAGAACAGAACTGTGGAAACACCGGCGAACATCAAGTACTGTTTTACTTTATACTTCATCGTGTTTCTTTCCATATTAACGATCCCCTTTCCCTTTTATTATCCCCGTTTCTCCCTTTTAAGGGAAAGAGGCTGCACGCCGCATGACACACTGGCGTGCAGCCTCCCGGGGTGGCATATGCCTTTTATTTAATGTTAGTGCTCTACAGGAGCTGTATTTTTCCAGTAATCTTCAATCTCAGATGCGAATTCTGCACGGTCGATCTGTCCTGCAAGGTATTTCTGGCAGATAGCACCACACACGGAAATACTGTCATCTGGCATGTAGTTATAGTTACCGATCAACTGGCCGGCATCTGCATATTCTTTTACAGATTTTCCAAGCGGATCAGCTACTTCCAGTTTATTATTGGAGAATGCCGGGATCAGTGCACAGTCATTTACGATGAAGGACTGTCCTTCTTCAGAATCAGCAAGCCATGTAAGGAAGTCTTTTGCTGCCTGACGCTGTTCATCGCTTGTTGCATCAGAGGAGTCGATCATGAAGAATTTGGAACCGCCGCCTACAAGTTTCTCGTTGGAACCGTCATCTGTGTTCTGTGGTACAGGCATCATACCCATGTTTTCGGAGTAGTCATATGCATTAATCACTGACCAGTCCCAGTTACCGCCGAACATGAATGCGATCTGTCCTTCTGCAAGCATCATTTCTGTTGTCTCACGCTCTGCAGCGATTGCAGAATCTTTCGCGTAGTTGTTCTCCATCATTACATCGAAGAAGTCCATAAGGGAATTGAATTTCTCGTTGTTGATCAGGTCTGCTTTTCCTTCGTGAAGTTCGCTGATGAATTCTTCTACATCTGGCTGCTCTTCATATACCTGTGTAAGGAAGTGAGCCGCCAGTGACCAGTCTTCTTTCATGATTCCGGTAGGTGTTTCCATTCCTCCTTTTTTCAGAGTTTCAAGGAGTTCTTTAAATGCATCTAATGTTTTGTAATCTTCCGGATTAAATTTCTCACCAGTGATAGCTTCAATGGCATCTGCATTGTAGATAAGTCCACGAGCCTCTACACATGTCGGAAAACCATTGATCTGGTCATCAATTCCAATTGCATAATCTGTTTCTTTTACCCAGTCCTGATCACTTAAGTCGATTGCGTGATCTTTCGCGAGGGAGTAGATATCTTTCGCATCTACCATGGCCAGTGTGTATGGGTCGTTTGCAGAATATTTGGTAGCCAGGTGAGCTGCTACTGTATCACTGGAATAGTAAACTTCTACGCCAACACCTGTTTCTTCAGAATATTCAGCAGCTTTTTCTTCGAATTGGCTCTGAACTTCCATCTTGGAGTTGAAGATTGTGATGTTTACGTCATCCGCCGCCATAGCCGGTACGGATACAGTTGCCATTGTTGCTGCAGTTGCCATTGCAAGTGCCATTGAAATACGTTTTTTCATTTTCTTTTTTCCTCCTGCTTTTTTAGCTTGTCTTTACGTCCCCGACGTATTTTCTTGATAGTGTTATTCTATCATTATGATTTGTATATGTCAATCGGTTGTCATATATTTTTTGCGTTCCGAATGCATTTTGTTATAATAGCACTATTTTTATCGTCTATTTTTGTGCATTTTTACATTCAGTTTTTGTTTTTTCACTGGATTATCACATATTCGAGTTGATTTTCTATAAAACTTCGCTTATTTTTATAGTAACCGCATGTTATATTCATTTCAAATACATCCCACATTTCTGAATGACCGATTATGATGTTATCCTGTCTGCTTGAAGGGATGCAAAGCACTTCGGTGGTATCATTGGAGTTTCATTTTATGCAATAAAAAAGCAGGTATCTTTCTCGATACCTGCCGATTATTTATTATATTATGTCCAACGGATATTCACAATGCATAGCTTATCAGGTTGTTCCACGTTCCACCAGCGTAACCGGAAATACTGTCTTGGTTGGAACTACCTTACCTGCGTCGATCTGTACGATTGCCGAGATCGCCTGCTCCGCCATCTGTTCTACGGGCTGATGAATGGTAGTCAGTCCGGGACTGGTAAACTGTGCAATGTTCGCATCATCGAATCCTACGATCTTCAGTCTGCCCGGTACTTCGATATTCAGATCATAACAGGCCTGCAGTACATAGGCACCAATCACATCTGAGCTGGCGAAAACACCATCCACATCTGGATGCTCGATCAGTTTCTCCCTGACAAATTCGTAATATTCCATAGAATCAAACATCTGCTTCTCTGTCACGATGACAACATTCTCTGTCTTCGTCTTCGCACAGGTGTCACGAAACGCCACTTCACGGAAATCTGCCGGCATATGGACGTCTTCACCTGCACTCATTCCGCCGATATACATCAGTTTATGACATTCTTTATCAATCAGATGCTGAGTTGCCATTGTTCCACCCTGATAGTTATCACATTCTATACTCAAAGTACCTTCATCCATAGATCGTTCCAGTGTGATCAGGGGGAAATCCAGTCCTCTGAACTTCTCAGTTTCGAAACTTCCGCTACAAAGCACTACGCCGGCCACTCTGCCGCTTTTACACATCTCGATACACTGTTCTTCCCGTTTTTCTTTATTTCTGGAAACAAACAGCATGATACGATATCCCTGTTTCGCAGCTTCCCGTTCCAGTCTGCTCAGAACTTTGGCGAAATAAGGATGTTCAATTTGCGGCAGAATCACACCGATGATATTATTCTTCTGCTTCGACAGGGATCTGGCCATCTCGTTCGGCTGATAATCCAGTTCTTTCATTACCCGATATACTTTTTCCCGTGTCTTATCGCTGATATATCCTCTATTATTCAAAACTCTGGAAACAGTCCCTACTGTCAGTCCCGATGCCTTCGCCACGTCCTTGAGTGTTGCCATATGTGTATCTCCTTCGTTGCTCTTTACTGCATGATTACTGTATTCATGATATCCGGTGATCCGGCTTATTCACTATGTTTCATAGTTCAATTTTATTGTATCACCCGTAAATGCAGTATGTCAACCAATAACTATGTTGTATTTTCCGTCCCTAAAATGAATTTTTAAATTCCACTGTCCGCCCCCTATCTTAATCAACAGACCGAGCTTCAGAAGCTGTTGCAGTTGTCTGTGGTTTTCTTCGGATACCGCATTGAATCGCATCCATCTGGCAGGCTTTTGCACATTTTCCACAGTGAATGCATTTATCTTTATCCACGCTGTACCGGAATACGGAAACAGAATTAAAGGCCGAATAAAAGGCCCCAAGCGGACAGATATATCTGCAAAATGGACGATAAATAATGATAGCAAGAATAATCGTAATGATCAGAATTCCATTCTTCCATATATAAAGTCATCCCACCGCACTGCGCATGGATTTATTCAACAGGACCAGAGGAATGCCGCCTTCCAGTGTGCCTGCAGGACAGATCAGTTTGCAGAAATACGGAGCACCCTGACCCATGATATCTACTACGAACATGGGGAGCAGGATAACGAATACGAGAAAGATCACGTATTTCAGTCTGCGGAGCAGTTTGTCCCCTTTAAATGTGCGGATTTTATTTGGGAAAGGAATCTTATTCAGCAGATCCTGGATCAGACCGAAAGGGCATAAGAAACCGCAGACCAGTCGGCCAAGCAGGGCACCGATGAAAATAAGGAATCCGATCACATAGTATGCCATTTTGAAATTCCAGCTTCCTACTACTGCCTGAATAGAGCCGATAGGACAGGCGCCCACTGCACCCGGGCAGGAATAGCAGTTCAGGCCGGGGACACAGGTTATGTTTTACAAGCTTTCGTTTTCTGTTCTTTTCGATCACTTCCCGGACTTTATCCATCCCTTCGATCACAAACATCTGTGCATTTCCCAGCTCGTACTTTGTCCCATAATCATTCTCCTGCAAAAAAGAATTATATTTTTCAAAAAGCTGGTCGATAGAGTCCAGAAGTCCTGCCAAATGGTAATTGATGCTTCCGCGCCATACAAAAGTATAACGGTTCGCATTTGCCTCTATCTTTGTACCGTCAATAAAAAGTTCTTTTAATGTGACCAGCCCTTCTTTCTGCAGCCGCCGCATCAACTGGTAATTCAGGTCATCCAGGACATCAGATGTCAGCTTCCTGTTTTTAAAGTCATAAAAAACATCACGTTTCGGTTTTTGTCCGCGCGTCAGCCAGATAAAAGCAAGGTCTCTTTCACACAGATCAACAATACGGTCAACAAAACGTATTCCCCGCATATTTGCATAGGTAACTACAGCATACATCATAATTGGGTTGTACCCGGTTCTTCCCTTATCTGAACAATTGGCTAACAAGCCAGAAAAACCTAATTCCTCCATCACTTTTTTCAGGGTATAGACTGGATCGTCGTCAGGTAAACTCAATTCGAAGAAACTAAAGTTAATTTTCTGTTGCCCAAACTCAAAAAATCGTTATAATTTAGTTGTTAGCATAGTTACATTATAACATATAACGGAGAGAAAGATGGTTGTCGTTAGCCATCTTTTTTTCTTTTTCAGATAAATTCAGGGAGGGTATGACTCGTTGTGAGTCATACCCTCCCTGCTTTAGAACTATCTATTTCCCGACAGCCCCAGCATAATTTTTACTGTTCACCGGGAATATCCCGCAAGATGTTTTTTTATCCTGCATATCTTTTGTCTTTCTGTACATACTTTTCATAACAAAGCATAATTTGCAATTCCTGTTTAAAGTATCTTCATACTCTCTCAGATTGTATTTTTATAGATACTTGAGAAATTTTATCCAAAATAGCCTTTTCTTTTTCCGATAAATCGGTTATAATGTGAATCGTCAGAAGATTGTTATTATTTTAACATTATTTGATTTGTTTTACTATAGCAGGATTTCACACTCTGATGGTCTGGATTAAGATGCATTATTTATGAGGATTGCTATAAACACTGATATTATAATTTTCACGGTGAGTATACCATACAGGTATACAGCCAGAGAGGAGCTAACATTTATGAAAATCTTATTTTACGGCACAAAAAACTACGACGAGGAATTTTTCGAGAAGCTTCTTCCTTCCTATCCGGGAATTACAATTAAATTTACTGAAGCAAATATTCACGAAGAAACTGCTTCCCTTGCAAAAGGATATGAGGCAATCTGCGCTTTTGTAAACGCTGATCTGAGCACTCCTGTTATCGAAGAGCTGAATGCTCAGGGTGTAAAACTGATCCTTATGCGCTGCGCAGGATATAACAATGTAGATCTGGAAACTGCTCACAAATTCGGAATGAAGGTTCTGCGTGTTCCGGGATATTCTCCGGAAGCTGTGGCTGAGCATGCAATGGCACTTGCGCTGACCGCAAACCGCCACACACATAAAGCATACATCAAATGCCGCGAAAACAACTTCTCTTTAAGTGGTCTGATGGGACTTAATTTCTATCAGAAAACTGCCGGAATCATTGGTACCGGGAAAATTGGCCAGGCAATGGCAAAAATCTGCAAAGGTTTTGGTATGAGAGTTATCGCTTACGATCTTTTCCCGAATAAGAACCTGGATTATCTGGAATATGTATCTCTGGATGAGCTTCTGGCAACCAGTGATCTCATCAGTCTTCACTGCCCGCTTACAGAAGAAACCAAACACATCATCAATGAAGAAACTATCGCCAAAATGAAAGATGGTGTAATTCTTGTAAACACTTCCCGCGGCGGCCTGATCAAGACAGAGGATCTGATCTCCGGAATCCGTGATCATAAGTTCTTTGCAGTAGGACTGGATGTTTATGAAGAAGAAACTGATTTCGTATTCGAGGATATGTCCGAGCGTATTCTGCAGAGCTCCATTACCCAGCGTCTGCTCTCCTTCCCGAATGTAGTGATGACTTCTCATCAGGGATTCTTTACAAAAGAAGCACTGACTAACATTGCCGAGACTACTCTCGAAAATGCGAAAGCATTTATGGATGGGAACGAACTGAAGAACGAGGTTCTTTCCTGATAATTACAGAAATATGATCAGGGGGCTGTCGCAATAATAATTCCAGCGACAGCCCCCTTGTGATTATTTTTCAGTTTTAGTTTCTGATTTCGTTATATCTGCAGAATCTGATGTTTCAGTTTTATCCGCAGATTTTTTTGCAGAAGAATCTGAAGTTTCTGCTTTATCTGTATTTTCCGTTTTATCTGTAGTTTCTGTTGCATCTGTAGTATCTGTAATGTCAGCGGTTTCTTCCTCAGGCTCATCAATCTGTTTCATATCCTCGTCAGAAGTATCTGCATCCATTTCATTCAGCTCTTCTTCTGTCAACGGTTCAAGATCATCCTGATAAATTTCCTTATTTGTAATATCATCTTCTGACTTCTTCCCACATCCGGCAAGACCGATGGATGCCAGAAGCATTCCTGTAATCATAAAGTATTTTATTTTTTTCATTTTAATCATCCTTTCGTCTGTTCCACATAACACAAATGGTGTTTCATTTTCAGATAATATTTATTCTGCTGTTCTCAATCTGCCTGCCAGATCTTTTATTTCCTGTATGATATCTTCTCTGTCTCTGACCGGCACTTTGTCTGTACGGTTCACATATACAGTCCCCAGACTGTCACAGCTCATCTGACGAAGCAGCATCTCTGCCGTACTTTCCGCTTTTTCTCTGGGTCCGATACTTCCTGCTGTCAGCAGAACTGCTCCTGTTTTCTTCTTAGGAACAGGTTCTTCTTTACGGATATATCTTGCACTGAAATAGGTCTGCAGTCTGCTCATTACAGCAAGAAGCATTCCCGTAACCTCCTCAAAATATACAGGAGATGCCATAATAATATGGTCACATTCTTCAATGTACGAAAGAACCTCCTGCCATTCATCTTTGACTGCGCATCCTGCATGGTCAAAACACCATCTGCAGTCTATACACGGTCGGATATCTGCCCTGTAGGCATTAACCACCTTAAAATCCCCTCCAAGATTTTCCTGCAGAGTCCGGATCATATATGCAGTTTCACCGTTCTTTCGCGGTGAACCGTTGAATATCAATGTTTTCATCTTTATTTTTCCTCATATTCTTTCCTGAGAAGTGCTATCTCACGTACCCATCTCTCATTATCTTTGAGTGCTTTCAGAGCATGTTTCATACGCTTTAGAGCGTGTCTGAAAAAGGCTTTCTGCAAGATGTGCGTCACAATTTGTGGGATATTTTGCCCGAATGAGGGCGCCGTAGCGGGCTACGGCAACTGAATTCGGGTGAAATATCCCGCAAAGTGGGGCGTGCAGATTGCGGGAATGATTTTTCAGACACGCTCTAGGATAACACATCTCATTCTTTGTCTGTAATATTTATGTAACCTTTTGTCATGGTATTATAACAAAAATACGGTTTTATGAAAAGACTTATTTCTTGACGATTCTGTGAATTCTCTATATACTTTGAATATATCCTATAGCAATTACGATTTATTTTTTGTTAATTCTGATCATCTGTTCAGATATTTTAACCGCCCGGTCTCTTTAATATTTTTTTAAATACTATATCTCTAATCTATTATAAACGAAAGCGAGAACTATACATATGAGCCTACAATCCAACAAGCGAAGCCAGACGAAATCTTCTTCTGCACGCAGGAAAGACATCTACAAAAAATCAAAATACTATCAGGAAAAAAGGCAAAAATTGCTGATTGCAACAGGTATCGGTATCTTTGTTCTGGTTTTTATACTTATTCTGGCAGGTATCCGCGGATGCAGCAACTATATGAGTTCCAGACAGGCAGCAGCCAAAAAAACTGTTTCCATGAACGCTTCTAAGGACAACAGCCAGAAAGCATCCTCAGATTCTCAGAACACGGATTCCTCCAATGCTACAGTATCTTCTCCTGTTTCTCTGACACTCAGTGTTGTCGGTGACTGCACTCTTGGCACAGATGAAACTTTTGATTATGATACCAGCTTAAATGCTTATTATGAAAATTACGGTGCAGATTATTTCCTGCAGAATGTAAAAGATATTTTCTCTGCAGATGATCTGACTATTGCGAATTTTGAGGGAACACTCACCGATTCTGATGAACGGGAGGACAAAACATTTGCGTTTAAAGCACCCGCATCCTATGCCTCTATTCTGACAGGCGGATCTGTAGAAGCCGTAAATACCGCTAACAATCACAGTCATGATTACGGTGATCAGAGTTTCGATGATACTCTGGCAGCACTGGATGATGCAGGAATCGTTCATTTCGGATATGATGAAACTGCTGTTATGGATGTAAAGGGAATCAAAGTGGGATTAGTCGGTATCTATGAACTGTACGACCATCTTGAGCGCGAGCAGCAGTTAAAAGACAATATCGCAAAAGTAAAGGCAGACGGGGCACAGCTGATCGTAGTGATCTTCCACTGGGGTAATGAAACAGAAACCGTTCCGGACAGCAACCAGACAACACTTGGACGCATCGCAATCGATGAAGGCGCTGATCTTGTATGCGGACATCATCCGCATGTACTTCAGGGCATTGAAACTTATAAAGGCAGGAATATTGTATACAGCCTCGGAAACTTCTGCTTCGGCGGCAACAGTTCTCCAAGTGATATGGATACCATGATCTACCAGCAGACCTTTACTATTGATGCCGATGGGGTAAAAAAAGACAACGTAACCAATATCATTCCCTGCTCCATTTCTTCTGCTGCCTATGATGGATATAATAATTATCAGCCAACTCCGGCAGAAGGTGATGAGGCAACAAGAATCCTTGGAAAAATCAATGAGCGGAGTTCCTGGATTTCTACTGCAGAAGGCAGTACTTTTACTGCAAAATATAACAGTAATAATGACTCCCAGAGCAGTTCTGCAGATACAGCTGCTTCAGATAGCGATATCGTTGATATGAACAGTTCAGCTTCAGATGACACAGACACAGAGACATACGACGAATCCTATGATACTGATAATTCGGACGCCGAATAAATAGAGCCTTCATTCATCCAAAATCACATCAATACTTCAAAAGAGCTGAAAAATCCAGTTAAGGACTTCTCAGCTCTTTTTTATATTTTTACTATGCTTTTATCAGGCAGATAAAAGCATCCTCTTCGCTACTTGCTCATAAACCAGATAATTGATTGATATAATTATTTGGGTGACATTATATGATAATCATAGCATCTCCAAAAGAGAAAAATCTGTACTTTTCCTGCACTGCAGTCTCATAGGCATGCATGATATTCTCCTTGCCTGCCAGCGCAGACACCAACATCACAAGTGTGGATTCCGGCAGGTGGAAGTTTGTGATCAGGGCATCGATCATTTTAAAATGATAGCCCGGATAGATAAAGATTTCTGTCCATCCGCTTCCGGATTTCAGAATTCCATCTTCTCCTGTTGCAGATTCCAGTGTTCTGCAGCTTGTGGTTCCTACTGCTATTACACGTTTACCTGCCTTCTTTGTGTCATTGATCAGCTTTGCCTGATCCTCCTCTACTATGTAGAATTCGGAATGCATATGGTGGCTTTCCACGTCATCTACTTTGACAGGGCGGAAAGTTCCGAGACCTACATGAAGAGTAACATGAGCGATATTGACGCCTTTTTCCTTTACTTTTTCAAGAAGTTCTTTAGTAAAGTGCAATCCTGCTGTCGGTGCTGCTGCGGAGCCTTCGTTCTTTGCATAAACAGTCTGATAACGGTTCTTATCTTTCAGTTTATGCGTAATATAAGGCGGCAGAGGCATTTCGCCAAGCTGATCCAGGATTTCCTCAAAGATTCCTTCATAATGGAACTGGATCAGACGGTTTCCCTCGTCCACCACATCAATGATCTCACCTTTTAAAATACCATTTCCAAATGTGATCTTAGCACCCGGGCGTGCCTTCTTTCCGGGTTTTACCAGACACTCCCAGATATCATTCTCTCTTCGCTTCAGAAGCAGGATCTCGATCAGTGCTCCTGTCTCTTCTTTATGTCCGTATAACCGGGCAGGGATTACCTTTGTATCGTTGATGACCAGGCAGTCTCCCTCTTCCAAATAATCCAGAACATCTGTGAAATGGCGATGCTCAATGCTGCCATCTTTTAAAGACAGATGCATCAGTCTGGATGAACTTCTGTCCTCCAGAGGATCCTGAGCGATCAGTTCCTGAGGAAGGTCATAATAAAAATCTGATGTTTTCATTTTATCTGCTCCTCTTCTTCCTTCCACTGTTTCCTTAACTGGCGCACATAGTTCCATTCTTTGTTTGTCAGATCAGCTTTCTTAAGAAGATCCGGGCGTCTTTTTGCCGTGCGGTAAATTGACTGCTCTCTGCGCCACTTTTCTATGTTTGCGTGATGACCGGACATAAGAACCTCCGGTACCTTTTTGCCATGCCACTCTTCCGGACGGCTGTACTGCGGATACTCCAGAAGGTTTCCTGCAAAGGATTCTGTCTCACCGGACTCCTGATTGTTCAGTACACCCGGAACCATTCTTGAAATGGAATCCATCATGACCATTGCAGGAAGTTCGCCGCCTGTAAGCACGTAATCTCCGATAGATACGTAATCTGTGACGATTTCCTCCAGAACACGCTCATCAATTCCCTCATAGTGTCCACAAAGGAATACCAGATCCTCTTCCTGCGCCATTTCTCTGGCCATAGCCTGGTTAAATACCTGCCCCTGAGGAGTCAGATATACAACTCTTGGCTTTTTTGCCGTACGGTTTGCAATCGCCTCATAAGCAAGGTAAACCGGTTCTGCCTGCATCAGCATTCCGGCACCGCCGCCATAGGTATAATCATCCACTTTCTGGTGCTTATTGAATGCATAATCACGAATGTTCACTGCCTCCAGCGTGAGGAGACCTTTTGTGATCGCACGTCCGGTAATGCTGGTATTCATGCCATTTTCAATCATCTCCGGAAACAGGGTTAAAACATGAAAATTCATTTATATTAATCCTTTCATCAGATGAATGGTCATTACATTCTTCTCCACATCCACATCAAGGATACATTCCCTGATAGCAGGGAGCAGAATTTCTTCGCCTTTGGCATCCTCTACTACATAGACATCATTAGCGCCTGTTTCCATTACATCTTTCAGAGTTCCAAATTTGCTTCCGTCTTCGAGAACTACATCCATACCGATCAGGTCTGCAATGTAATATTCATCTTCTTCCAGCTCCTGCGCTTCTTCTCTCGGGATCCAGAGTTCTCTTTTTTTATACATCTCTATATCATTAATATTATCAATTCCCCTGAATTTCAGGATTACAAGGTTCTTGAAATACTTAACATTCTCTATTTCAAGCTTTCTTTTCTCTCTGCCTGTGTCAAGCAGAACATATTCCAGATCCAGAAATCTGTCTGCATCTGTGGTAGGATATACTTTTACTTCCCCGCGTATTCCGTGTGTCGTAGTGATCACACCAACTTTTAATAAATCTTCCATCTGCTGACTCCTATAATTTTCATATCATACGTCATTTGCATTCTGCTTTTATGCCTGCTCACAGCGAATGCTGATCCATATTCCAAATCCGCTTAAACCCAAATCAGGAGCCATGGGATGTTCCACAGCTCCTGACCCTTATTTTCATTGCAGAATATCTACAATCACTTTTTTGCTGCTTTTTGAAGAAGCTGCTTTTACCACAGTTCGGATCGCTTTCGCAATTCTTCCCTGCCGTCCGATAACCTTGCCCATGTCAGCAGGTCCGACTTTCAGTTCAACGATGATCGCGTCTTCCTTTTCTGTCTCAGTAACAACTACTTCATCCGGATTTTCAACAAGAGATTTTGCAATTACTTCCACTAATTCTTTCA
>OHMN01000913.1_pt1 | contig 22920 bp, 18 predicted proteins | sample 1569361 | NCBI WGS metagenome assembly OHMN01 (sample SAMEA3541508, study PRJEB24748) | human gut metagenome | biome: human gut; feature: human-associated habitat; material: faeces | place: China | collected 2012
AGCATAAATTCTGTGCATCGCGAAGCGTGTTACTGGGCACGGAGTGAACAGTAACATAAAAGGTGTTTCTGAGAACGGAGTGAACAGTAACATAAAAGGTGTTTCTGAGAACGGAGTGAACAGGAACTAAAAGGTTACTGCGCATACAGTGAACAGGAACTATAAAAGATCAGACGGATGCTGTAAGAAACTGTAAAAGAAAGTGTAAACAAATGAGAGATAAGAAAAAAGCGATACTTAACACCGTCTTTCTGATCCTTGTGTTTTCCCTGACCGTATATATGGTATTTCGGGGCGAGGATCTGGGCGAGATCATTCATACAGTGCAGCAGGCTGATCTGGTTTATCTTCTGATCAGTGTGGTTTGCGTAGTATTATTTATACTTGGGGAGTCAGTGATCATTTTTTATATGATGCGAACCCTGGGAGCAAAAGTGAAGATGGGACATTGCGCTCTGTATTCTTTTGTAGGTTTCTTTTTCAGCTGCATCACTCCGTCAGCATCCGGCGGACAGCCAATGCAGATTTATTATATGAAAAAGGACAAACTGCCGATACCGGTCACTACACTGGTTCTGATGATCGTTACCATTACTTACAAGGCGGTTCTGGTTGTAATCGGTCTGGTGATCTGGCTGTTTGGAAAGGGATTCCTGAAAGGCTACCTCGGACAGTATATGTGGGTGTTTTACCTGGGAGTAGGGCTGAATATTTTTTGCGTTACCTTTATGCTGATCCTTGTATTTGCTCCGGGTCTGGCGAAATGGATCATGGTAAAAGGTCTGAAACTGATTGAGCATTTTCGTTTTCTTAAGCCCAAGAAGACAAGACTTGAGAATCTGGAAGCATCTATGGATCAGTATCATGAGACAGCTGCTTTCTGGGCAGGACATAAGATGGTGATTTTGAAAGTATTTCTGATCACAATGGTGCAGAGAATTATGTTATTTACAGTTACATACTGGGTATATCGTTCGCTGGGATTTCGAGGATATTCGATCGTGACCCTTACGATTTTACAGTCAGTTATATCTGTTTCTGTTGATATGCTGCCTTTGCCCGGGGGAATGGGGATCAGCGAATCTCTTTATCTGGTGATGTTTGCGCCGGTTTTTGGAGAGGCATTGCTTCCGGCTATGCTGCTTAGCAGAGGAATTTCCTATTATGCACAGATGCTGATCAGTGCGGCAATGACCTGTGTGGCACATCTCGTGATAGGAAGAAAAGAACAAGAAGAAAAGTAGGGGGGAATTATGTTATTAGGATTTTATGATTATACGGTGGTGCTGACATATATCAGTCTTGGAATCTCAGTATTTGGAATTACAAGAGCGTTGGAGGGGAACTTCAAGATTGCGATTTTCTGTCTGGCACTTTCCGGATTGTGTGATATGTTTGATGGAAAAATCGCCAGGACGAAGAAGAATCGTACAGATGATGAGAAAAGTTTTGGAATCCAGATAGATTCTCTGTGTGATGTGGTTTGTTTCGGAATCTTTCCGGCAATGATCTGCTATTGCCTTGGAGTTAACACATCAGGAGGAGTCGCAGCATTGATCTTTTACAGTGTTGCATCAGTGATTCGTCTTGCATACTTCAATGTGACAGAAGCAAAAAGACAGAGTGAAACCTCTGAGAACAGACAATATTATCAGGGGCTTCCGATTACATCTATGGCGATCATTCTGCCATTTCTCTATCTTATGAGACGGTATTGTGGATTATATTTCCTGATTGTGATACATATTGCGGTAATCGTAGTAGGTCTTCTGTTTATCTTAAATATTAAGGTAAAGAAACCGCAGAATCCTGTGCGTGTTCTGCTGGTAGCAGTGGTGGCACTTGCACTTGCGAAGATGTTCCGTTTGATATAAAATGAATATGACTGTTGACTGGCCGCAGCGGTTCCTGAATGTAGGGAGGTTGCGGCTGTATTTTATTTTGCTGGCATATTACTGTTCAATAGTGCATAGTAATATGATTTGCAATGAACGGCATCACATGCAGTTACAATTGGAGGAAAACAAATGAAGTATATTGACAGAAAAGGGAATATAACCATTGAAGAAAACAGTCAGGATAAACTCCTGAGACATTTATATAATGATCGTGGCGGACGACTTTGCCTGAAGCTCCTGATCAGGCCTTTTGTGTCAAAAGCGGCGGGAATAGTATTGAACACCAGACTTTCTGCCAGATTTGTACCTGATTTTGCAGAACACAATAAAATAGATCTGAGTCTTTATGAGAAACAGAACTTTTCTTCATGGAATGATTTTTTCAAAAGGCGTATCCGAAAAGAGGAACGGCCGATAGATATGCGGGAGAATATACTGGTAAGTCCCTGTGATGGAAAACTTTCTGTACACAGGATCAGTTCGGATTCCCGCTTCAATATCAAAGATACAGAATATACAGTCGGACAGCTTCTGAAAAATGAACAGCTTGCCAGACGATACACAGATGGATATGCACTGATTTTCCGCCTGACAGTGGATGACTATCACCACTACTGTTACGTTGCGGATGGCAGAAAGTCCGAAAATGTGACACTTCCCGGAGTTTTTCATACAGTAAATCCGGCGGCAAATGATGTATACCCTATCTATAAAGAAAATGCCAGAGAATATTGTCTGTTGAAGACGGAGAAATTTGGTACGCTCCTGATGATGGAAGTTGGAGCGATGATGGTTGGGAAAATTTCGAATCTTCAGAAAAAGACTGCTACAGTAAAGAAAGGGCAGGAGAAAGGCAACTTTGAGTTTGGCGGTTCTACAGTAATTCTGTTATTACAGCCAGGAAAAGTCCGTATCGATTATGACTTGCTCGATAATACGGAAGAAGGATATGAAACCATTGTAAAAATGGGGGAACGTATCGGAGAATGTAAAAAAGTAAAAAAGCATTACGTTTTGTAAAAAACAGCTGAAAAATGAAATATGCATCAAATATGCATCTGAAAGATATACGGTGCTAAAAGAGAGGAATAAAAAAGCATTGAATAAACGAAATTATCAGAAAGAACTGGAGAAACTTATAGATCAGGCACAGAAGGAACAGAAAGTCCCAAGTCTGTTTCTTCACAGTTGCTGCGCACCTTGCAGCAGTTATGTGCTTGAATATCTGTCTCAATATTTTAACATTACAGTTTTTTATTATAATCCAAACATTTATCCGGAAGAGGAATATCAGAAACGTGTACATGAGATCACACGTCTGGTAAATTCCATGGAATTTGTTCATCCGGTAAAACTGGTAGAGGGTCACTATGATCCACAGGAATTTTTCCAGATGGCAAAAGGCCTGGAGAATGTACCGGAAGGTGGCGAACGCTGCTTTAAATGTTATCGTCTGCGAATGGAAGAAGCGGCACGTCTGGCAGCAGAAGGTGGATTTGACTATTTTACGACCACTCTGTCAATCAGCCCACTCAAGAATGCTGCCAAGATTAATGAAATCGGAGAAGAACTGGCAGAAATCTATCATGTAGAGCATCTTCCATCTGATTTCAAAAAGAAAAACGGCTATAAACGCTCTATAGAACTCTCACATGAATACGACCTCTACCGCCAGAATTATTGTGGCTGCGTCTACTCCAGGTGAGAGGCAGAAGATCGAAACTACTACTTTGCAATCCAGAAAAAATATGATACACTGACACATAAAAGTAATTATGAAAAATAAGAAGAAACGAGGAAAAATACTATGGCACAGCTTTGGGGCGGACGTTTCACAAAAGAAACAGACAAACTTGTATATAACTTTAACGCATCAATCTCCTTCGACCAGAAATTTTACGAGCAGGATATCAGAGGAAGCAAAGCACATGTAGCGATGCTTGCAAAACAGGGAATCCTGACATCAGAAGAAAAAGATCAGATTGAAGCAGGACTGGACGGAATCCTTGCAGATGTAAAATCTGGAAAACTTGAGATCACATCTGAATATGAAGATATCCACAGCTTTGTAGAAGCAAACCTCATCGACAGAATCGGAGATGCAGGAAAGAAGCTTCACACAGGAAGAAGCCGTAACGACCAGGTAGCTCTGGATATGAAACTTTATGTAAGAGATGAGATCGACGAGACAGATGAGCTTGTGAAGAAACTTCTCGAAGCACTTCAGAAAATCATGGAAGAAAATGTCCACACATATATGCCAGGCTTTACCCATCTTCAGAAAGCACAGCCAGTTACATTGGCTCATCATGTTGGCGCATACTTTGAAATGTTTGTACGTGACAGAAGCAGACTTGCAGATATCCGTAAGAGAATGAACACCTGTCCTCTGGGTGCAGGTGCTTTGGCAGGAACAACTTATCCACTTGACAGAGAATACACCGCACAGCTTCTTGGCTTCGACGGACCGACAAGAAACAGTATGGATTCCGTTTCAGACAGAGACTATGTAATTGAACTTCTGTCTGCATTCTCCACGATCATGATGCACATGAGCCGTTTCTGCGAAGAAATCATCATGTGGAACTCTAACGAATATCGTTTCGTGGAAATCGATGATGCTTACAGTACAGGAAGCAGTATCATGCCGCAGAAAAAGAATCCGGATATCGCAGAGCTGGTAAGAGGAAAGACAGGACGTGTATACGGTGCGTTAACATCCATCCTTACTACCATGAAAGGAATCCCGCTTGCATACAACAAAGATATGCAGGAAGATAAAGAACTTACCTTTGACGCAATCGACACAGTAAAGGGTTGCCTTGCCCTCTTTACAGGAATGATTTCTACCATGCAGTTCAATAAACAGAACATGGAAGCAAGTGCAAAGAATGGCTTTACAAATGCAACAGATGCAGCAGACTATCTGGTAAATCATGGAGTGCCTTTCCGCGATGCTCATGGTATCGTAGGCCGTCTGGTGCTTACATGTATTGATAAGGGAATCTCTCTGGATGAACTTCCACTTGAAGATTATAAAGCAATCAGCCCTGTATTTGAAAACGACATCTATGAAGCAATCAGCATGCGTACCTGCGTAGAGAAACGTATGACCATCGGAGCTCCGGGACCGGATGTGATGGAGAAAGTGATCGCAGAGAATAAAAAATATCTGGAAGAAAATTAAAAAAATACTTGCATTTTACTTTAGTTTGGTATAGTATGTACAAGAAAGACAGATGTGCGTAATGTAAAGACACACAGATAAAAATGTCCGCGAGAGATATCAGGTCGCTGATAAGTATCAGGGTATTTTCCGGATGCAGATTTATGTAGCGAAGTAGATGGAGAACATCCAGCTGGCCAGATTAGTACAATGAAAATGCGGATAGTAGATAAAGAGGAGAAAGATATTATGAGTGAGAAGCTTAGAGTTGGTATTTTAGGTGCTACAGGTATGGTAGGTCAGAGATTTATTTCTCTGCTTGAGAATCATCCATGGTTTGAAGTAGTAACTGTAGCTGCAAGTCCAAGAAGTGCAGGAAAAACATACGAAGAGGCAGTTGGCGGAAGATGGAAAATGGATACTCCAATGCCGGAAACTGTAAAAAAACTGATCGTTATGAACGTAAATGAAGTAGAGAAAGTTGCTGCAACAGTTGATTTCGTATTTTCTGCAGTAGATATGTCAAAAGAAGAGATCAAGAAGATCGAAGAAGAATATGCTAAGACAGAGACACCGGTTGTTTCCAACAACAGTGCTCACAGATGGACACCGGATGTACCGATGGTAGTGCCGGAAATCAATCCGGAACACTTCGATGTAATCGAATCCCAGAAGAAACGTCTTGGAACAACACGCGGATTTATCGCTGTTAAACCAAACTGCTCTATCCAGAGCTACGCTCCTGTATTAACTGCATGGAAAGAATTTGAGCCATATGAAGTAGTTGCTACTACATACCAGGCAATCTCCGGAGCAGGTAAAACATTCAAAGACTGGCCGGAAATGGTTGGAAACATCATTCCATACATCGGCGGCGAGGAAGAGAAGAGTGAGAAAGAGCCGTTAAGAATCTGGGGTAAAGTAGAAGACGGTGTGATCAAACCGGCTACAGAACCTGTTATCACATGCCAGTGCATCCGTGTACCGGTATTAAACGGACATACAGCAGCTGTATTTGTTAAATTCCGCAAGAAACCAACAAAAGAACAGCTGATCAAAGCATTGGTAGAGTTCAAAGGACTTCCACAGGAATTAGAGCTTCCAAGTGCTCCGAAGCAGTTCATCCAGTACCTTGAAGAGGACAACCGTCCACAGGTTACAGAGGATGTAAACTTCGAACATGGTATGGGCGTATCCGTAGGACGTCTTCGTGAAGATACTGTATATGACTGGAAATTCGTAGGACTTTCTCATAACACAGTAAGAGGTGCAGCAGGCGGAGCAGTTCTCTGTGCTGAGACATTAAAAGCTAAAGGATATATTCAGGCGAAATAATAAATAAAATTATTGAAAAGGGGCACTGGTTTTTGGTGCCTCTTTTTTCTGGATTATTTCACAGATAGGGGAGATAATGAAAGGTGAGAGAAAAAGTTCTGACGACAGTAGTAACTTTTGGAACAACCACACAGGCAATCGCAATGGAACGTGAATGTAAAAAGGCTGGATTTGAAGGAAGGCTGATTCCTGTACCCAGGGAAATTTCTGCTTCCTGCGGACTTGCGTGGAAATGTATAGAACAAGGAGAAGAAGAAACAGATTCTTATATGAAAGAACAGGATTTAGAGTATGAGAAGATTTATCGAATCCTTATATAAAATCCTTATATTTATTGATTTATCCAATAAGTAACATCGGCTCTGAACTTTGACGGGCTTATAAATGCATGGTACAATCAGGTAAACAGACAGGCAAGTTTTCATCCACTGCTTAGTGCTCTTTGAAATCTGGTGTACCAACAAGATTATTTTGAGAACCAACTAGCAGGGAGACTGCTTGATTTAATTAAAGGCGGATGATGGATGTTTGCTTGGAAGATTAATATATTGGGGGCGAAGTTTATGAAAAAAGAAACAGATAATGTACGTTTGACACAGCTTGCCAGTGCAGCGGGCTGCGGTGCGAAGATTGGACCGAAAGTACTGGCAGAGGTAGTTGGGAAACTGCCGAAATTTACAGATCCGATGTTATTAGTAGGACCGGAAACATCAGACGATGCGGCGGTATACAAAATAAATGATGAGCTGGCAATGATTCATACGGTAGATTTCTTTCCGCCGGTGGTAGATGATCCATATATGTATGGACAGATTGCAGCAGCCAATGCGTTGAGCGATGTCTATGCAATGGGTGGTGTTCCAAAACTGGCATTGAATGTAGTAGCATTTCCAAACTGCCTTGGACCGGAAGTTCTTGAAGAAATCCTGCGCGGCGGTGCAGACAAGGTTATGGAAGCCGGTGCAGTTCTTGCTGGCGGACATACGATCAATGACAAAGAACCGAAATACGGTCTCTGCGTCACCGGTTTTGTACACCCAGATAAAATGTGGAAAAACTATGGCGCCGAGGCAGGAGATATTCTGATTCTTACCAAGCCATTAGGATGTGGAATCCTCAATACTGCCATCAAAGCAGAGATGGCCTCCCGGGAAGAAATTGAAAGAGTACAGAAAGTTATGGCGAAGCTGAACAAATACGCAGCAGAAATTGCATTAAAATATACGATTCACAGCTGCACAGACGTAACCGGATTCAGTCTTGCCGGACACAGCCTGGAGATGGCAAAAGGAAGCCATAAGACATTGGTGATCCAGACAGAAAACCTTCCGATTATAAAAGGCGTTGAGGAATATGCACAGATGGGCCTGATTCCTGAAGGGGCATACAGAAACCGTGACTTCGCAGGCAGTGAAGTAAGAAGTGAGATCAAAGAACTCTGGATGGAAGATCTGGTATTTGATCCTCAGACATCCGGCGGACTTCTCCTGGCAGTACCACCGGAAGAGGCAGATGCTCTGGCGAAAGAACTGTCAGGAATGGATATTTTTGGAGGTATCATTGGATATGTAACAGAACCGCAGGATAAAGCGGTGATTTTCGAATAAGAAATAAATGGGACTGGATGTAGTTTCGCAAGGAACTGCATTCGGTCTTTTTTAGAAAAGAATTAATATTTTTGCATCGGCAAAAAAATAGGTATAACAAACGAACATGTAGATTTGTTGCCGATAATATGGTATACTAATTGTAGTTAATATAGTTTTAAAATTTGGCAGGAGGGGAGCAGATGCAATATCTTTCAGTTGCTGAGACGGCAAAAAAATGGAATGTATCTGAACGTAGTGTAAGAAATTATTGTTCTCAGGGACGAGTCCCAGGAGCATTTCTTGCTGGGAAGACATGGAATATTCCTGGGAATGCAGAAAAACCGGAACGTTCTAATAAGAAAAAAAGTCAAACGATTACTTTGTTGGATATTTTACAGGATGAAAAAGCAAGCAAGTATGCCGGGGGTATTTATCATAAGACACAAATTGACTTAACATATAATTCAAACCATATGGAAGGTAGTAGACTGACTCACGATCAGACCCGATATATATTTGAGACAAACACCATTGGTGTAGAAAATGAAGTGCTTAATGTAGATGATGTGATTGAAACAGCAAATCATTTCCGATGTATTGATATGGTTATTGATCATGCCAAAATGGTACTGACAGAAAAATTTATCAAGGAACTGCATCTGATCCTGAAAAATGGTACCAGTGACTCCAGAAAGGATTGGTTTGCTGTTGGCGATTATAAGAAATTACCAAATGAAGTCGGCGGTATGGATACTACACTGCCGGAAGAAGTTGCCTATAGAATAAAAAAACTGCTGACAGAATATAACGCTAAGGAAGAAAAAACATTTGAAGATATTTTAGACTTCCATGTAAAGTTTGAGCGAATTCATCCATTCCAAGACGGCAATGGTCGAGTAGGTCGACTGATTATGTTTAAGGAATGTCTGAAATACAATATAGTTCCATTCATCATTGAAGATAATCTGAAAATGTTTTATTATCGCGGTTTGAAAGAATGGAATAATGAAAAAGGCTATCTGATGGATACCTGCCTGACTGCGCAGGATCGATATAAGGCGTATTTGGATTATTTTAGGATTGAATATTAAGAAAGTAGATTTATTAAGTGCCAAAAGGATGTTTTTAAATATCAATTCGATATTAAAAAAGGCTTTGAGGAATTATACTTTGAATTGCTATTTGAGGTAATGTGAATAACAAAATAATGAAGATGAGGAAAAATAATGATTAATATTCGTAAATTAGAGGCAGAATTATGGGAATCAGCAGACTTGCTTCGTGCGGGGTCAAAGCTAACTTCCAATCAGTATTGTATGCCAGTACTTGGTTTGATTTTTCTGCGTTATGCATATAGCAGATTTAAAATGGTAAAAGCGGAAATTCTCAAAAATCGTCCGTCTCGCGGTGGAAGAGTAATGCCGGTAGAAGCAAGTGATTTTGTAGCTAAAAGTGCGCTGTTTCTTCCGAAAGAAGCACAGTATGATTATCTGCTTAATCTTCCTGACGATATTAAATCAGCAGATTTGGTAAATAAAGATGGGCAATCAATGTCCAGTCTTGGTGAAGTAGTAAATAACGCAATGGCACTGATAGAAGAACAAAGCGAACAGCTTACAGGTGTATTACCCAAAGGTTATACTGATTTTTCTGATGAGCTTTTGTCTGAACTTCTTCGTATTTTCAATAACAGTGCACTTGATGAAGTTGGTGGCGATATTATTGGACGTATCTATGAATACTTCCTTAATAAATTTGCTAAAAATATTGCATCAGATGATGGAGTATTTTTTACACCCAAATCATTGGTGAAAATAATTGTGAATATTATTGAACCAAAGAGTGGTATTTTGCTTGATCCTGCATGTGGCTCAGGGGGTATGTTCGTTCAATCCGGTGATTTTATAAATCAATCCGGTATGAGTGCAAATAGTGCAATGACATTCTATGGACAGGAAAAGGTAGAATATAATGCCCAGCTCTGTTTGATGAATATGGCTGTTCATGGCCTTACTGGTGTTATTAAATCTGGTGATGAAGCTAATAGTTTTTATCATGATGCACACAATCTTGATGGCTGTTGTGACTATGTAATGGCAAATCCACCTTTCAATGTAGATAAAGTTAAAGCAGAGTCTTGTGAAAGCGCGAAACGTCTTCCATTTGGCATGCCAAGTGTTAATAAAAATAAAGAAGTTGGTAATGCAAATTATTTATGGATTTCTTATTTTTACAGCTATTTGAACGAAAAAGGTCGTGCCGGTTTTGTTATGGCTTCGTCTGCAACGGACAGTCAAGGTAAAGATAGAAATATTAGAGAAAGCCTTGTTAGAACTGGTGCTGTAGATGTAATGATTAGTGTGGGAAACAATTTTTTCTACACAAAATCCTTGCCTTGTTCTCTATGGTTTTTGGATAAAAATAAGAACGATGAAATTAAAGATAAAGTATTGTTTATAGATGCGAGAAATTATTATACGGTAGTTGATCGTACATTAAATGAATGGTCAGAATGGCAACTGAAAAATTTAAATGCTATTGTATGGTTGTATCGTGGTGAGACAGAAAAATATACTGAACTTCTGGATGAGTACAGAAGTATATTAGGCAATGAAAATTCATTTGAAGAATATCTTGGGTTATTGAAGGAAGAATTAAAAGATTTACAGATGCGTGCAAAAAATAAAATACAACATGCAGGACGCAATGATAAAAAGCGAATTCATGCTGAATACGATGAAATGATTGCTGATAGAAATGAAAAAATTACTATTGCAAAGGAAGCCAACTGGTTGTATGAAAAATTTGGTGACGGTGAATATAAAGATATCCTCGGACTTTGTAAAGTAGCTTACAAAACAGAAGAAGCAAAAGACGAAGATAAAGACGGAATCAGTATTGAAGAAAAAGGCTGGTCATTGACACCGGGAGCTTATGTTGGTGTTGCACCAGTAGAAGATGATGGCGTAGATTTTAAAGAACGTATGATTGAAATTCATTGTGAACTTTTATCTCTACAGGCAGAATCAAATGATTTGACGGATACGATCTCTAAAAGTTTGGAGAAGATGGGATTATGAGTTGGGAAAATGTAAAATTAGGTGATATCGCAGACTTTAGTAATGGGATTAATTTTGGAAAAGAGGCTTATGGTAAAGGTGTTAAACTTATAGGTGTATCAAATTTTGGAAACAGATTTTCACCAGATTATGATACTCTTGAAGAAGTAAAAGAGGAGGTGGTAAGAGAGAATGATTATCTTTCCGCAGGTGATATTGTTTTTGTTCGTTCAAATGGTAATAAAGAACTTGTTGGAAGATGTATGCTAGTGGATTCACCGAAAGATAAAATTACATACTCTGGATTTTGTATTAGAGCTAGAATTAAAGATATAACAAAGCATCATCCTGTTTTTTGGACATATCATTTCAAAGGCAAATCATTTAGAAAATCTATGTCAGGAACTGCAATAGGTGCAAATATTCAAAATCTTAGTCAAGGTCGTCTTGCCTCTTATGAGACAAGTGTTCCAGATCATGAGACACAAGTGCGTATAGCTGATATTTTATTTGCTTACGATAGCCTCATTGAAAACAATCAAAAACAAATCAAACTTCTTGAAGAAGCGGCACAGCGTCTTTATAAAGAATGGTTTGTGGATTTACGTTTTCCGGGATATGAAGATGTGGAGGTTGTTGATGGTGTGCCGGAGGGGTGGAAGAAAGAACATATTGGTAACTTGATAAAGAAAGTTACACGTACAAAACAAATAAAAACAGCTGAGTACCTGCCGGAAGGCACTTTTCCAATTATTGATCAAAGCCGTGATTTTATTGCTGGATATACAAATGATCAAGAAGCTGTGGTTGATATGGGCTGTCCGGTAATTGTATTTGGCGACCATACTCGTATTTTGAAATATATTCAATTTCCTTTTGCAAAAGGGGCTGATGGTACTCAACTAATTATAAGTAACAACGAAAATATGCCGCAGTCACTACTGTACTCTAGTCTTGTTGCTGTTGATCTTTCAAATTATCATTATGCTCGACATTTCAAGTACTTGAAAGCGGAAAATATTTTGGTGCCTTCAAGGGAAATTGCAAAGGAATTTGATTGGTATGTGTCACCAATGTTGCTTCAAATACAACAATTACGTAATATGGAAAATAAAGCGGCAGAAGCTCGTGACCGTTTGTTGCCAAAACTGATGAGCGGAGAAATTGAGGTGTAGTTTTTCTTGAAAGTAAATGAGGGATAGAGTGAAGGATAATATTTTTCCAATTCAAAGATTCTTTCAGATAAAATGGCAGAAATGTAGAATATGTTAATAAGGTAGAAGCGGAGAGGGTATATTGAGGAGATGTTAAAAGAATATCACTATATTGATTGGGTGTATTGAATAGTTAGAGACAATGCCGGACAGTTGATTTCTTGAAAGATTTATGTATAAATTGTTCAGGTATAGCCGTTAGGAGGTAACATGAGTGAGTTGGCAGAAGTTGAACGATTAATATCTATTCTCGTTATGCAAGAGGATGCAGAAACGATATATTCTCTGATACAGACTGAAAGAAATCCTATTTTTTCAATGGAGATAATTCCTTATTATGCATTGTTTGTTCAGTCGTGTCAGGAATTTATAGGTAAGAATTCCTTGCCTGAATTAATAGCTAAAGATTTAAGAGATATTCGCAATCATATCAAAGGATATGCATGTAGTTTTGGAAAAACCCAAAAAAGGGTAGCATTTGTTGATGATACCCAAAATAGGGATTTTAAAGAACAGCTTAAATTTGAATTTCTAAAAAAAATAAATATTCATTTGAATTTAGGAACATATTGGACAGATGATAAGAAAGTGATTGGTAATACACAACAGTTAGCAGACTTTTTAGCTGTAGAGAGTATGTTTGATCCTAAACTTAAGGAAAAAAACTATCAAATGGGTTATCAGATAGGATCATTTGTTTCATCAATTAGAGATGGGTTTGCCAATTCTTTTAATTATCATCCAATTATAGAAAGAAAATATACGTCTGTAGCTATTAATTATTATTGTGATATAAATACAAATAAAAAAAACGATTTGTTCTCAAAAGAATTATCAAAAGAAATTAATCTATTTTATTTGCATTTATTATGCAATATGAATTTTGTGAAGCATATATTGAAACCGTTATTTACAGATGGTAACACGTGGGTCTTTAGAGTTGAATATATTGTGACGTATTACACATTACGTGCATTAGAACGCTTAAAAAACCATTGTGAAAGCAACAAGGATATAGTCGTTGAAATGAAAGATATTTCTGATATTTCTAAGGATGGAAACAAAATTTTTAAAACACAATTACGAAATTGTATGATGCATTATAATCTTGAAAATGCAGAGGTTATAACCTTAAAAAATATTGATAAGCCTTTCTATGGAATTATCGAGAATTGTTTTGATGGGATGAGTTATCAAGATTATTTGTCAGATTTACATAGCTTATCTGATAAGATAATAAATTATTTGGAGACACGATTTGATTTTTCGAATGTGAAATTAGAAAAATTGTAGGAATCAAAGGAGAAATAAATATGAGCTACGATTATTCCGAAAATATACTTGTTCAGGAAAGTGCCGGTAATCTGCTCCGTGACGAATTGGGCTGGGATGTTCAGTTTGCTTACAATACAGAAGTTTTAGGGAGAGACGGCACTTTCGGTAGAGAAAGCTATAAAGAAATACTGCTGCTTCGTTATTTTTGTGAAGCACTAAAAAAATTGAATCCATGGATAAACGAAAGTCAAATTACTGAAGCACAGAAAGTATTAGAAAGCAGACTTTCTACATCTTCTCTTTTACAGGTGAATGAAGAAAAATATTTCCTTATTCGTGATGGTATTCCTGTTACAGTAAAGAAGCCCAATGGACAGACAGAAACAAAGAAAGCAGCTGTAATTGACTTTCAAAATCCAGATAATAACTATTTTCTTGCTATTAAAGAATTAAAAATCTACGGTGACTTATATCGTCGCAGAACAGATATTGTAGGGTTTGTAAATGGCATTCCATTGCTTTTTGTGGAATTGAAAAAGAATACTGTTGATATTCAGAATGCATATGATGATAACTATACAGATTATCAGGATACTATTCCTCATCTATTTTATTATAATGCGTTTCTTATGTTATCTAACGGTATGGAAGCAAAGGTCGGTACCCTTGGCAGTAAATATGAGTTTTTTCACGAGTGGAAGCGTCTTGCAGAGGAAGATCAGGGAAATGTAGCACTTGAGACGATGCTTCGTGGTATTTGTAAGAAAGAAAACTTTCTTGATTTGTTTGAAAACTTCATTCTATATGACCATTCCAATGGACATACAGCTAAAATTCTTGCTCGTAATCATCAATACCTTGGTGTAAATGAGGCAATGAAGGCGTACGCCGCAAGAAAACTAAATGATGGCAAATTGGGAGTATTTTGGCATACGCAAGGATCAGGAAAGAGCTATTCTATGGTGCTTTTTGCACAGAAAGTGCGTAGAAAATTTGCAGGTTCTCCGACATTTGTTATTCTTACTGATCGTGAAGAATTGAACACCCAGATAAGTGATACGTTTGAAAATTGTGGTTTGCTTGGTAAAACAAAAGCAACACAGTTTATTGCTACAAGTGGGGATGATCTTGTGCAGAAACTGAAGGGCAATCCGAGTTTTATCTTTACGCTTATCCAGAAATTTAATGAACCAAATGCAGAACCGATATATCCTGATCATGATATTATTATTATGTCTGACGAAGCGCACCGTAGTCAGTATGGTATCTTTGCAGATAATATGATGAAATTATTGCCTACCGCGGCACGTATTGGATTTACCGGAACACCATTGTTGTCCAGTGACAATATTACTGCTCGTACATTTGGTGGTTATGTGTCTGTTTATGATTTTAAAAGAGCAGTAGAAGATGGTGCTACGGTTCCGCTGTATTATGAAAATCGTGGCGAAAAAATTGTAGACTTACATAATCCGGAGATTACAGAACAGATTTTAAACGCTATTGAAAGTGCTGATCTCAATGTAGATCAACAGGATAAATTGGAAACAGAATTTTCAAAAGAGATTCATTTGTTAACAGCAGAGCCGAGATTAAGATCTATTGCTTATGATTTTGTAAATCATTATTCGGATTTATGGACAAGCGGAAAGGCTATGTTTGTTTGCCTGAATAAGGTTACCTGTGTTCGTATGTATAATTATGTACAGGAACACTGGAAAGAGAAAATCAAGGAGTTGAAAGCAAAAATAAAAACGGCCACTCAACAGGAAGCACAGGGACTTGAACGTAAGCTGAAGTGGATGCAGGAAACCGAAATGGCTGTAGTTATTAGCCAGGAACAGAATGAAATTCAAACTTTTAAAAAGTGGGATTTAGATATTAAATATCATCGTGCAAAGATGGAAAAACGTGAATTGGATAAGGAATTTAAAGATTCAGAGAATCCACTTCGAGTAGTTTTTGTTTGTGCAATGTGGCTTACTGGATTTGATGTAAAATGCCTGTCATGTCTGTATTTGGATAAACCATTGAAGGCGCATACATTGATGCAGACAATTGCTCGTGCAAATCGCGTCAGTGAAGGCAAGAGCAACGGTCTGATTATTGATTATATAGGTATTGTAAAAGCACTCAGAAAAGCATTAGCAGATTATACGGCTAATGTCGGTGGAAATAGAGGAACAGATCCTACAGTAGATAAAGAGAAACTGATAACCCGTATTATTGAAACCATTGCCAAGACAAAAGCGTTTTTATTAGAACATGATTTTGAGTTGCAGAAGTTGATTGATGCCTATGATTTCATGAAATTGTCGTATCTGCAAGAAGCTGCGAATGCTGTTTGCGGAATAATTGAAGATAAGAAAACTTTTACTACCTATGCTTCAGAACTGAACCGGCTTATGAAATATATTGATCGTGATGACATTACGGATAATACCCGCAAGGAATACGAGGCAATATCAGCTATTTATTCAGAACTGCAAAAAAAGCGTAAACATATCAATACAACAGATTTGATGGTGGAAATTAATGCAATTATAAGTTCATATGTTGAAATTCAACATACTCCGATGATGGTGCATGAAGAACCACGTCGTTTTGATATCAGTGCTATCGATTTTGATTTGCTTCGCAGAGAGTTTGCAAAAGTTAAGAAAAAGAATCTGGTATTAAAAGATTTGGACGAGCTTATTCAGAAAAAATTGGATAAGATGCTGTTTACCAATCCGGATCGCATTAATTATTATGAAAGATACCAACAGATTATCAATGAGTACAATAGTGAACAGGACAGAGCAACAATCGAAAAGACCTTCATGGATTTGATGAATCTGGCAAGTAGTATGAATCAGGAAGAACAGCGTTATGCTCGGGAAGGCTTTAACAATGATGAGGAACTTTCGCTCTACGATATGCTGTTCCGAGAAGATTTGAGCAAGAACGATATTAAAAAACTGAAAGAGATTGCGGCCGCATTGCTTCAGAAAATCAAAGTAAAAATTTCAGAGTTGGATCATTGGACAGATAAACAGGAAACGAAAGCAGCTGTAGATAACTTGATTCGAGATACTCTTTGGGCAGAATTGCCGGAATGTTATGATGAAATGAGTATTTCAACATATCGTCAGAAGATTTACGAGTATGTTTATACACGATACAAAGAGGTTGCGTAGAATAATAATTGGCAATCCATGATGTGTTAAGGATATATATTGTTCATCACTGGGTATAAAAAGCCATATGGGATTGCGCACTCTTGCCGAAGAAAGACTAGGTGTGGCTGGTTCTGACGGTTGAATTTTATTTGGAAAGAGTTAATCTATCATAAATGGTTTTTGCTGATATATTATTGGATAAGTACATTGAGTTCTTAAAAAATATGTTATACTAAAATTAATCATTTAACAGAGAAATATCTAAAAATATATTTTTATTCACTTAACTTATTTATAAATAGCCATATTCTAATTGTAGCTTGTATAAATCAGGTGGCAAATCTGCACAGTATCTGTGCATAAATCGATTACATAATTATATACAGGAAACAGAGAGAGGTGGAGAAGTGGATATGTGTAAAGCGTTAGATGATATTTATAATGATGGAGTAAAAAAGGGTACTGAAGAAAATGAAAGTATCAATGATGCATTGATAGTTGCGCTGGCAAATGCAGGCAGGGTGCAGGAAATCGTACGCTGTACATCAGATAAAGAGTATAAGAAGAAATTGCTTGCAGAGTTTAATTTAAACTGATAGTAGTCGCTTGCATTTGTAAGTTTTACAGATAATTACAAATCCGTGCATAAAATTCTGGAATTGTATGACGATTTCGGTTGTACAATAGATATGAAAATGCTATAATGTATGAAAATAAATACATTTGCGGAGGTGTAATTATGAATTATGAAGATGTACAAAAAGTGTCAAATGCGGCGAAGGCCAAGAGCAATCTGGTAAACACCAACTTCTTCAAGTACTTTGTACGCGCGGTCATGGCGGGATTCTTTATTGATATGGCCATGATCTACAGTAATGTAGTTGGAAATGTTTTCTCCAAGACCACGCCGGAATGGGGAAAATTTCTGGGAGCTTTGGTATTCTCGATTGCAGTACTTTTGATCAGCTTCGTAGGCGGTGAACTTTTTACCGGTAATAATATGGTAATGGCATTCGGAGCCTTTGATAAACAGGTAAGCTGGAAAGAAGCTGGCAAGGTATGGGGTGTAAGCTACCTCGGAAACTTTGTAGGATGTTTTATTATGGCAGTGCTTTTTGCATGGGCAGGAGCATCCGGAACTGCAGATTATTTTGCGGGATTTATCGGAAACAAGCTGAGTATCTCGCTTGGACAGATGTTTTTCAGAGCAGTGCTTTGCAACTTCTTCGTCTGTCTTGGTGTACTCTGTGGTATGAAACTGAAAAGTGATGCAGGAAGATTTCTGATGATTACCATGTGTATCTCAGGATTCGTTGTAAGTGGATTTGAGCACTGCATCGCAAATATGGGAATCTTTGTTACCGCATACTGTCTGGTACCTGGATTATCCATCGGAGCCATGGTTAAGAGCATGGTAGTTGTAACATTAGGAAATATGGTGGGTGGTGCCTTATTACTGGCATGGCCGCTTAGAAAGATGAGTGCAGATAAATAATATGTCAAAAGCTTTATACATAGCCGAAAAGCCCAGTGTGGCACAGGAATTCGCGAAAGCTTTGAAAATCAACGGACAAAGACGGGACGGCTACCTGGAATCTTCAGACAGTGTGGTGACTTGGTGTGTCGGACACCTGGTCACCATGAGCTACCCGGAAAAATATGATATCAAATACAAAAGGTGGAGTTTAGATACCCTGCCTTTTTTGCCGCGCGAATTTAAATATGAAATAATCCCTGGGGTACAGAAACAGTTTGAGATTGTAAAAGGACTGTTAAACAGGGAAGATGTGGATACTATTTACGTGTGTACCGACTCCGGACGTGAAGGAGAATATATCTATCGTCTGGTCGCACAGATGGCAGGTGTCCATGGAAAGAAAGAAAAGAGAGTCTGGATCGACTCTCAGACAGAAGAAGAAATCATGCGAGGAATCAGAGAGGCAAAAGATCTGTCTGCTTATGACAATCTTTCCGCTTCAGCCTATCTTCGGGCGAAAGAAGACTATCTGATGGGAATAAATTTTTCCCGCGTGCTGACACTGCGATATGGAAACAGTGTGTCAAATTATTTAAATACGAAACATCAGGCCATTTCCGTTGGGCGTGTGATGACCTGTGTGCTTGGAATGGTAGTGCGAAGAGAACGGGAGATTCGGGTATTTGTAAAAACACCGTTTTACCGGGTGCTCAGCAGCATTGCGCTTGAGGGAGAAAACTTTGAAGGGGAGTGGAGGGCTGTTAAGGGCAGCCGGTATTTCCAGACTCCTTATCTGTATAAAGAAAACGGATTTAAAGAGAAAGCATACGCAGAGAAGCTGATACAGGAGTTGTCTGTCAACCAGCCGTTGCAATGTGTGGTGGACAAGGTTGAAAGAAAGAAAGAAAATAAAAATCCCCCGCTTTTATTTAATCTGGCAGAACTTCAGAATGTATGCTCAAAGCTGTTTAAAATCAGTCCGGATGAAACGCTGAAAATCGTACAGGAACTGTATGAGAAGAAACTGGTCACATATCCGAGAACCGATGCGCGTGTGCTCTCAACAGCGGCGGCTAAAGAGATTTATAAAAATATTTCCGGATTGCGCAATTATGAACACACAACAGAAATCGCGCAGCACATTATTGAGCAGGGAAACTATAAGAATCTGGCAAAGACCCGATATGTCAATGACAAACAGATTACAGACCATTATGCCATCGTTCCGACTGGACAGGGACTAAATGCATTGAGAAGCGTTTCTCTTACTGCGCAGCGTGTATATGAGACAATCGTAAGGAGATTTCTTTGTATTTTCTATCCGCCGGCAGTATATCAGAAGGTCAGTCTTGTGACAAAGATACAGGGAGAGAGCTTCTTTTCTTCATTTAAAGTACTGCTGGATGAAGGTTATTTAAAGATTGCCTCAAATTCTTTTGCGAAACGAAAGGCAGCAGACGCAGTAAATGGAGCAAACCAAGCCAGCGCAGCTGGAAATGCCGGAAGTGATGCGGATTCAGATAATGAAAAAAATGGCTCAGATAATTCTTCAGAGGATATGGCGTGCGACACCAGACTACTGGCTGCATTGCAGAACCTGAAGAAAGGTGATATACTCTCGGTAGATGACCTGAGTATCAAAGAGGGTGAAACATCACCGCCGAAGCGTTACAATTCCGGTTCTATGATTCTTGCCATGGAGAATGCCGGACAGCTGATCGAGGATGAGGAACTTCGTGCTCAGATCAAGAGCTGCGGAATCGGCACCAGTGCAACCAGAGCTGAGATTCTGAAGAAACTGTTCAATATCAAATATCTGGCACTGAATAAGAAAACGCAGATGATCACACCGACACTTCTGGGTGAGATGATTTTTGATGTGGTAAATTGTTCTATCAGACAGCTTCTGAACCCGGAACTTACAGCAAGCTGGGAAAAAGGTCTCAATTATGTGGCGGAGGGAAGTATCACAGAGCAGGAATATATGGATAAGCTGGAACATTTTGTAAGAGTGCGTACGAAACAGGTGGAGGACAGTAATTTCCAACCTTATCTGCGACAGTTTTTTGACGCGGCAGCTGTTAATTATAAAATCCAAGTTGGCAAAACCAATACAAAAACAACAGCCAGAGCAGGGCGGTCACGTACTTATCAAAAATCATAAAATGTTTATCCGGGCAAAATATGAGAAAAATGAAAATAATAATTAAAGAAAAGAGGAAAACAGGATGTTAAAGGATTTCACGATTGCGAATCTTCTGGATTTAAATGAAACGATTGCAAAGGATTTATTTGAAGGAAAAACCTATCCATGGGAAGTGTTACCGGAGATTGGCGATTTTATCCTGAAACTGGGACAGACTTTAAGTGAAGAAGAATATAATCATCCGTCAGAAGATGTATGGATTGCAAAGAGCGCGAAAGTAGCACCGACAGCCTGCATTAACGGACCGGTCATTATCGGAAAAGAAGCAGAGGTACGCCACTGTGCATTTATCCGCGGAAAAGCTATTGTAGGTGAGGGAGCAGTAGTAGGAAATTCAACAGAGCTTAAGAACGCAGTGCTTTTTAACAAAGTGCAGGTTCCTCATTATAATTATGTGGGTGATGCGGTTCTGGGTTATAAATCCCATATGGGAGCAGGCTCCATCTGTTCCAATGTAAAATCAGATAAAAGGTTAGTTATCGTAAAAGATGGTGAAGAGAAGATCGAGACAGGACTTAAGAAATTTGGCGCTATGCTGGGAGATAATGTAGAAGTAGGATGCGGTTCTGTATTAAATCCTGGAACTGTAATCGGACGCTGCTGCAATATTTATCCGCTTTCCTCTGTAAGAGGCTGTGTACCTGCAAACCATATCTATAAATCAAAAGCTGAAATTGTAGAGAAACAGTGAAATAGAAAAAGGTGTTAAGAAACGGATGAAGAACAGAGGTTTCTTAACACCTTTTTCTATGAAGAATAACAAAAGCTCAGGACGTTTTCAAACGCATTTTACCGGAAGAACAGAAGCTGTCTGAGAATCACCAGAATTATGATATGTACCGGATAAAACCAGTAAAAGACATATTTCAGAAATTTTCCTTTCACAAATCCACGTTCTCCGTTATACATATTAATGGAGAGAAATGCAAAGCAGGCTTTCCATTCATAATAAAGCCAGCAGCTTCCGATGATAGCCTGGGCAGTTTTTTCATTGCGAAACCAGTACATGATAAGCAGGAAAACAAACCCCCTCCATCCGTAATCTGCCTTAAGAAAAACGGAGACAGCGAGTAATGCCAGTATGCATACAAACTGCATCTTCTGATTATCCCAGAAGTATTCAAGGGCGCAGAAGGCCAGATATCCCAGAAACAGGGTAAAAAAGACGTTCTGTTTCTCGTATCGCCAGGTATTTGTAAACATGAAATTCCACGGAATTTCAGAAATACATGCGAATAAAAAGAGATTTCGTCCGTATTTTCTGCGGTTATGGGTGTGCAGAAATCCTTCGACTAACAGAAAACAGAAAATAGGAAAAGCCGCCCTTCCGATATCACGGAAAATACGATACCAGCTGTAATCCACTCCACCAAAACTGAAAAGTATTGCATTTGCAGGTGGATAGTTATACAGAATCATTACACCTGTATGGTCGATAAGCATCAGGATGATCGCGATTAATTTTAAAGCACTTCCGCTCAGAACCCGAAATCGTTCGGGAAGAAAAGAAGCAGGTAATGATGTTGTCATGATGAAAATCCTTTCTTTGGTAATACAATTTCTGATATACTTGCTTTTTTATAATTTAGTATGGCTGACAAGTTGATTTTTGAAACAATTTCACTGAATAAATTTTTTGTTTTAGAGCGAAAGAAGACATGGCGGTGGCTATGGCAACCGACGACAACGCGGAAATTTAAATGTAAGATTATTTTAGAAATCAACTTATTGGTATATTTGTCTATTGTATCACATAAACGCTATAAATTGTATCTGTTTATGCAAATTGCCTAAAAGGCTGACAAATCAGTAAAGAAAGTATCTGCCAGAGACAAAAAAATCAAAGATAGTTAAAAATTTTACAAATTATGACTGGACGAATCTCCACTTTTGTGAGAAAATAACACTAGGTTGTTAGGCATACTCATCTGCAGTCATTCAGCAGACGGCAGAGATCTGCATTATGTGGTTCATTCAGCAGTTCCGCATAGTGGCGGGTATAACAACATGAAGTTAATCTATACTTGAAAGGAGTTTTACAATGATTTATTCACGCGAAGTAGAAGAAATGTGCCCAGTTGCACAGGGCGTTCATCATGGCGCCGCTCCAATCCCAGAAGAAGCTAAATGGGTACAGGCAAAAGAAGTCAAAGATATTTCCGGTCTTACACACGGTGTTGGCTGGTGTGCACCACAGCAGGGTGCCTGCAAGCTTACATTAAATGTTAAAGAGGGTATCATCCAGGAAGCACTGGTTGAGACTATCGGATGTTCAGGTATGACTCACTCTGCAGCTATGGCTTCCGAGATTCTTCCGGGACTTACAGTTATGGAGGCACTGAACACTGACTTAGTTTGTGATGCGATTAATACAGCTATGAGAGAACTCTTCCTTCAGATCGTTTATGGACGTACACAGTCTGCATTCTCAGAAGAAGGACTTCCAGTAGGTGCTGGACTTGAAGACCTTGGTAAAGGACTTCGTTCTCAGGTTGGTACAATGTATGGAACTCTGAAAAAAGGACCTCGTTACCTTGAAA
>OHMN01000927.1_pt1 | contig 22540 bp, 13 predicted proteins | sample 1569361 | NCBI WGS metagenome assembly OHMN01 (sample SAMEA3541508, study PRJEB24748) | human gut metagenome | biome: human gut; feature: human-associated habitat; material: faeces | place: China | collected 2012
CATTTAATGTAGATGCAAGATACCATGTTACCTTTGATTATACAGACCTTGCAGGACATGAATTAACAAAGAACCTGGACGAAAAATTTGTTGTAGACAAGGCAGACCCAGAGATTAAAGTTGAGTATAGCGATGAAGTAAAAACCTGGAAGAAAGTTTTACATGCGATTACGTTTGGATATTACACTTACCAGGCTGATTTAAAGGTTACTCTGACTGCGAAAGATGAAACAGCAGGAGTGGATTATATTGAATGGGCATATAATCAAGAAGAAAACACAAGCAAAATAAATAAAGATAAAATTGAAGAAAAAGTCCTTCATGACAAGTTGAAATTCTCGGATGATAAAAGTACGGCAACTACAGAATTTACGCTTACAGCATCAGAGACAGAACAGTTCAGAGGTTCTATGTCTTACAGCGTAACAGATAAGGCAAATAGAAGTAAATCTGAAAAAGAGGATAATATTATCCGTATCGTAGATAATATTGCACCAATCGTAGACATCTCTTATAACCCAGTGGATAAGAAAACTGCCTTGAAATCTATGGTAGAAAAAGACACCGATTCCGAGCTTACAAGAGCGACTGTAGAAAAAGAGAATGTGAACGAAGATACAAGATTCATCTATGATGGAGCAGTAAAGGCAACTATTAAAGTAAAAGAAGCAAACTTTTTTGAAGATGATGCAAAAATCACACTGACCCGTGATGGAAAAGAAATTTATAGTGGTCCGGTTACAAAAGCAAAAAGTGAAAAAGGAAGCTATTCGATTTCAGAATGGAAAACAGCAGGACAGGATACAGTAAGCTGTGAGATTACGTTTGAAAAAGATGGTGATTATCAGCTGAAGATGGATTATTCTGACAGTTCTGATAATGAAATGTCCTATACTTCTGATGAGTATGAAAATAAAGAAGGAACAAAAGAATATACCTCTAATATTATTACAGTTGATACTGTAAAACCGCAGGTGAAAGTTTCTTACGATAATAACAGTGCAAAAAATGGTAATTATTATAAGAATAATCGTACAGCTACAATTCGTGTGACAGAGCGAAACTTCCGTCCGAATGAAGTGAACTTTTCAGTTATTTCTAAGAATGTTCAGGGTAAGAACGTTAACTATAAGTATTCTAAACTACAAGATTGGAATGACTGGAAACTGGTAGATAAAAAGAATAGCGTATGGGAAGCAGAAGTTCCATTTAATGTGGATGCGAGATATGATGTAAGCTTTAAATACACAGACCTTGCAGGACATAATCTGGAGAAAGATTTTGCAGATGCGTTTATTGTAGATAAAGAAGCTCCGAATCTGAATGATATGAAGATATCCTACAGTACACATATTAAGACATGGCAGAAAGTTCTTCATGCGATTACCTTTGGATATTATTCTTATAAAGAAGAAGTAGAAGTTACCTTAACTGCAAAAGATGATATTTCTGGAATTGATTACTTGACCTGGACTTATAAACAAGAGGCGAATACAAGCAGTGTCAATGTGAAAGAACGTACAGAAACCATTTCCAGAAAAGATTTGACATTCTCAGAGGATGGAAAGACAGCAACTGGTAAATTTAAATTAAAAGCAACAAATAAGGAGCAGTTTAGAGGTTCTGTTTCATTTATTGCAACAGATATGGCGGGTAATGACAGTCAGGTTAAAAATGACAGTGAAAGAGTAAATATTGTAGATAATATTTCTCCGACTCGTCAGGTCTTATATCCGCAGGCAAAACAGATAGTAGATGCAGATACATTACTGACAAAATCAGAGTATAATTATGGTGAAGGCACAAATTCCATCTTGTATTATGATGGAGATGTTACAGTTACATTCAAAGTAACGGAAGCAAACTTTTATGCAGAAGATGTGGATATTCGTGTCAACAATAAGGAGCAAGCTCCGACAAACTGGCAGCAGTCCGGTGATACCTGGACAGGAAGCATTACTCTTTCCGGAGATGGTGATTATGTGATTACAATGACTTACACCGACCGCTCCACAAATCAGATGCAGACTTATCAGTCAGAAAAAATTGTAATTGATACGATTAATCCGGTCATTAATGTAAGTTATGGAAATGGCGACGTAAAGAAAACCGCAGGTGAAAGACAATACTTTAATAAAGTACAGACTGCAACGATTTCTATTACAGAACATAACTTCCGTGCAGATGATGTGGCAGCAGTTGTAACCGCAAAAGACGTAAATGGTGCTGATGTTTCTGTTACAGATTTTGCAAGATACCTTTCTAATCGAGGAAACTGGACCAGAAATGGTGATGTTTATTCGGCAAATATTACTTATGATACAGATGCAAATTATACCTTTGATATTGATTACAAAGACCTTGCGTTAAGAAATGCAGCAGATTATAAAGAAGATCAGTTTACGGTTGATAAGACGGCTCCTTCTAATCTGAAAATTTCCTACAGTGAACCAGTGAAAAATCAGACGATTGGTGCACTTCCATATCGCTTCTATAAACAGATGGTTACCGTTACAATTAGTGCAGAAGATAATACTTCTGGCGTAGACCATTTCGTCTATAGTTATCGAAAAGCAAGTGGCGTAAGCAGTGTAAATGCGGAATTGATAGATGCAGCACTAGATAATGCACAGATTAAGAAAAATGGAAGTACGTTTACTTCATCCTTCACGATTCCAAGGTCAGCTTTAGGAAGTAACAACCAGTTTAATGGAACAACAGATTTTGTGGCTCATGATACTGCAACCAATACAACTGATTTAAAAGACAGTAGCAGAACAGTAGTAGATAACATTTCTCCGACGGCTTCTGTTACTTATAACAAACCAGTCCAGGAAGTAAATGGAATTTCTTATTATTCTGGAAAAATTGATGTAACTGTTCAGATTAATGAGGCAAACTTCTATGCAGAAGATGTCCAGATATCTGTGGCAAAAGATGGAGCCAATGGAAATGCAATGACTGCAAGCTGGTCCAATAACAGTACAGATGTACATACAGGAACATTTAGTTTGAGTGAGGATGGAGATTATATTATCACAATTAATTATACTGACCGTTCCACAAACAAGATGGAAACTTATACATCGAAACAGCTTACAATTGATACCAAGCATCCAACGATTCATGTTTCTAATATTAAAGCAAATTCTGCAAACAAAGATGAAACTTATGGATTTACAATTACAGCAACAGATACAGCAGACAACTTTACTTCTAAAGAGTTTAAACCAGTACTTGAAGCGGTAACACGTTCTGAAAATGGCTCTTATGAGAAGAAAGAGATTCCTCTTGGGGATGTTAATACAAACAAAAATAACCAGGAATATTCTATCACAGTAGAAAATCTGGAAGAGGATGGTATTTATACATTAACCTGTAGTGCAAAAGACCTGGCAAATAATGAATATAAGAAATTTACTCTGGACGACGAAAAAGAATATGAAAGCGTAAGTTTTTCGATCAACCGTAATGGTTCTACATTCTTGATTAATAAGGACGCAGAGAATTTAATTAATCAGTATTATGTATATGATGTAAATGAAGACCTGGTCATCAGTGAAATTAACACGGATCCTGTTGAAAATTATACTGTGAAATTAAATGGAAAAGAGCTTGAAGAGGATACAGAGTATACAACAGAAACAAGCAGTCCAGAAGATGAATGGAGTGTCCGCAAGTACACGATTGATAAAGATTTGTTTGATGCAGAGGGCGAATACAATATTGTAGTTGAATCTGTGGATAAAACAGAGACTTCCGCCTACAGTGATGTAAAAGGTCTGAATCTTTCATGGGTAGTAGACCAGACTGCACCAATCGTAGCAGTCAGTGGTCTGGAAAATGATGGACGTTATAAAACAAAAGAACAGGTTGTAACAGCAATTCCTACAGATGATGGCGGTAAGTTGAAATCTTTTAAGGTTGTTGTATCAGATAAGAATAAAAAGAATTCATCAAAATCAGGAACTACTCTGGTCGATTTAACGGGTGATAAACTGGAAAAATACTTAGATGAAAATGATGGTAAAGTTACATTTAAAGTCCCAGAGGGTTATCAGGAAAATGTGCGGATTATCTGTACAGACTATGCTGCACATAAAAATGAAAGTGAAACAAATACTTATGATAAAGTATTTTCTAAAGTAACCGTATCACCGAGTAATGTTGTAATCTTCTATGCAAATAAACCGTTATTCTATGGTTCGATTGTAGCAATTCTTGTAGTGATTGGAGGAGGCGTAATCTTCTTTATCTGGAGACGCAAGAAAGAAAAAGAAAATCAGCAGGAAGGTTAAAATTTAATTAATCCTGAAAATGTAAGAGAGACCCGGTAGTTTGGCTTCTGGGTCTTTCTTGCCGTTAATAGATAACTAAAGTCGAACAGACAACGACAAAAAATGTCAAAACCCACTTCCAAATCTAACTTTTTTCCTTTAGAAGGGTAATCAAATGGTTGACGTTATATGGAAAAGAGGGATGCTATGACAACTTCAGACCTTGTAAAGCAGATGTGTCAGAAACATGGCATCAGTATCGCTGTCTTAGCTAAAGAGTTGGGGCAATCTCGGCAGAATTTTTATAAGAAACTGCAAAGGGATACTTTGATGCTTACGGAATTAAAGGAAATAGCGAATGTGCTTTGAGCAGATTTTAAGTAGCTTTTCCGTGATAGCTCTATACTGCCACAAAAGTAATGATCTTTCACTAACAACTATCCTAACACACAGGGGAAGAAAAAAACCTAAAAGCTTTCTGAAAGTTGGAAAAGTTGAAAAAATGCGGTAAAAACAGGTTGGAAAAATTGGAAAAACATGGTCAAAACAGGTTGGAAAAGTTGAAAAAATGCGGTAAAAATAGGTTGGAAAAATTGAAAAGCAACTGTATAATAAAGTTGAAAAAGATGTAAACTTATTATACGGAGGTGCAAAATGTTGGAGCGTTTGGCAAAAAGAAAGATTCAGGAATGGCTCAAAACAGGAAAAGATGCATTTATGTTAACTGGGGCAAGACAGATTGGAAAGACATATTTGATTCGTGAGTGCTTAAAAGAAAGTGGATTTCCATATGTTGAAATTAATTTTATCGAACAGCCACAGCTTGTAGATGTATTCTCAAAAGCAAAAGATGCCAAAGAGTTATTGATGCGTTTAAGCTTAACTGCAAATGGAAAATTGAAAAAAGGAAAAACAATTATATTTCTAGATGAAGTTCAGGAATTTAAAGATATCGTTACAAGAGTAAAATTCTTGGTAGAAGAAGGCAGTTTCCGATATATTATGAGCGGTTCATTGCTGGGAGTAGAGTTAAATGACCTTCGTTCAGCACCTGTGGGTTATATGGAAATATATGATATGTATCCTATGGGATTTAAAGAGTTTGCACTTGCAGTCGGGATAAACAAAGAAATTTTTGAAATGCTGGAAGAGAAATTTAAAAATAAGGCCGTTGTAGATGAATATGTACATTCTAAACTGTTGGAAGTGTTTTATTTGTATTTAATTGTAGGTGGAATGCCGGAAGCAGTAGATGTGTATCTTCGCACGAATGACCTGGAAAAAGTAGCTCAGGTTCATGAGAAAATTATCAGGTTATATAAACAGGATTTTTCTAAATATGAGATTAGATATAAGCTTAAATTGCGTGAAATATATGATGCAATGCCTGGACAACTGGACCAGAAAAACAAGAGATTTCAATTAAATAGTATAGGAAAAGGAATGAGTTATGACCGGGTTGAAAATGATTTTCTGTGGTTGAAAGATGCTGGCGTGGTGATTCCCGTATACAATATAGCAGAACCTAAATTACCGCTAGTTATTAGCGAAAATAGAAATCTTTTCAAATTGTTTTTTTCAGATGTTGGTTTGTTGACCAGCAGATATTCCAATCAGGTAAAACTGGCAATTCTGAATCAGGATAAATCGATTAACAATGGCGCTCTTTTTGAAAATGTAGTTGCACAGGAATTGCTTTTACATGGACATAAAGAATATTATTTCAACAGTAAGAAACAGGGAGAACTTGATTTTGTAATTGAGCTAAATGGAAAGGTGACTCCGTTGGAAATAAAATCAGGAAAAGATTATAAGAGACATTCAGCATTAAATAACATTTTGCAAAATCAAGATTACCAGATTGATGAAGCACTGATTTTCTCGGAAGGAAATGTAGAAATAGACGGAAAACGAGTGTATTTGCCAATTTATATGATTATATTTCTGGAAGAAGCGAGGCTAGAGAATACAGTTTATAAGCTAGACTTAAGTGGATTAAAGAATATCTGAACTGAAATTCAAAACTGAATATGCAAAAAAAACAAAACAAAAGAGCTGGAGGGCTACGTATCCAATGCCTTAACTAAATGACATTGAAGAAAAAGGTCCTCTCGTTTCACCGTTTACCAAGGAGGTTCACCATGTTCATTGATTCTCACATCCACCTTTCCCATCCATCCTACTCCACCCCATTTTTATATTACTCTCCAGCCACCCATTCCCTTTCAACCACCACGCGCTCAAACCTAATCGAGGAATTTCGTTCTGCAAAAATCTCAGCAGTCATCGAGCCTGCGATTGAGTTAGAATCCAATGAACGACTTTTAGACCTCAGCAGAGAGTATCCAGATTTTGTTTTCCCGGCAGTAGGAGTGCATCCGACAAGAACGCCACAGACGCCTTGGAGTGCGAGAAAGCAGGTTGAGGAGTGGTCAAAGGATGAAAAAGTGATTGCGATTGGTGAGCTGGGGCTGGATTATCACCATGCTAGAAGAGAACAGTATCGGTTAAAGCAAAAACTGTGGTTTATCTGGCAGATTCTTTTGGCAGATAAACGTAATCTTCCTGTCATTTTACATATTCGTCTTGCGGACAGGGATGCCATTCGGATTTTACGATTCTTTAAAAAGAAACTGCATGGCGGAGTGTGTCATTGTTTTACAGGAGATGCTGAAACTGCAAGGATTTACACACAGGAATTTGGTCTTCTGCTTGGAATTGGAGGGTATCTTTTACAAGAAACTGAGACCAGTAGGTCATTAGAAGAAGCAGTGAAAGAGACACCTTTGGAATTTCTTGTGCTGGAAACCGATGGACCGTATGTAAAACCAAAAGCACCGGAGGGGATTTCCGGAAAGCAGTGGAAAAAGAGCAGAAATACAAGTCTGATGGTTCCGGAAGTGGCAAAGCGTATTGCCGAAATCAAAGGAATTGATGTAGAGGAAGTAGAGCAAATCACGACAAAAAATTTCAAAACACACTTCAAAATTTAACTTTTTTGTCTTAAAATGGTAACCAGATGGTTGACGTTGATAGAGAAAAATAAGCGAATGATTTGAAGGGGGACATTTTATGACTACATCAGACCTTGTAAAAGAAATGTGTCAGAAACAGGGCATCAGTATCGCTGCATTAGCAAAAAACCTGGGACAGACACGGCAGAATTTCTATAAAAAACTGCAAAGGGACACCTTAACACTTACGGAATTAAAGCAGATAGCCGAAGTGCTGGATGCAAATTTTGAACAGCTTTTTCGTATGCCGGACGGCACAAAGTTTTCTTTGAAAAGTGAGAATAAAAAACGAACGGTCTTACCGCTTGTTGGCAGTGCGTTTGAGCCGGGAGGGGCAAAAGAGGCAATTGAAAAGTTACAGGATAAGGAACTTTCCGAGATTGCGCAGGCGGAGTTGTATTATTTTTCGGCACAGGCGGAAAACTGTGTGAAGATTGTGGAAAACTATCTTTCCAGTGAGGATATTATGTTGAGACTTTCGGCAGATATGCTGTATACCTTTGCAAATCTTACGCTTGGAAATGCAAAGGAAGCGCAGAGTTCCAGAGAAGACGTCTATAAGTGTTTAAAATGGGTATTTCAGGAGGGTGAGACAAACGAGAAAAAGGCATCCTGTGTCTTTGCGTTTTATGTCATCAGCATTTTTATTCACATTCCACCGGAAGAAAATATTCCGCCTTTGGAAAAATATATTCCATATCTGCCAATTGGTCAGCGTCTGTTTGCGAGCAGCCTGCTTGCACATGAGACTTATCTTAGAATGGAGTATGCCAAAGCGCAGGGAATCGTTCAGTCTGCGATGTTGATGTCGGACGGAACCTATCCGATATCGATGATTTATTTAAATTGTGTGGCTGCGATGTGCCAGATTAATCAAAAAGCGCAGGAGGAAGCAAGAAAATCAGTTTCTTTTGCGTGAGAAATGGCAAGAAAAGATGGATTTTTAGAGCCGTTTATCGAATATCATGGATTGCTTCAAGGGGTATTAGAGGCTTGTGTCAGAAAAAGTGAGCCGGAAGTATATAAAAAATTAGTAGATGGAGTGATTGCATTTAGCAGAGGCTGGATGAAGATTCATAATCCGAAGATGCAAAAGGCAGTTACGGATTTGCTTACACCAATGGAGTATTCCATTGCGATGCTTGCCTGCCGAGATTGGACGAATCAGGAAATCGGGGAATATCTGGGATTGTCGGTTAATACGGTCAAACATTATGTCTCGAGAATTTTGGAAAAACTTCATATTGATAAACGGGATAAAATAAAAGAATTTGTAAACCAGTAAAGAGATGTGCTCTCGGAACCTTTATTATACCTGCTTTTACAGAGTGTCTGTTTTGTATGATGAAATACGAAACAGGCACTTTTTTGATGTCAAACGGGCATGTGAAACAAAATCCGTTTTTGATAAAATTAATGTCAAAGATGTAATAGTTATTGAGCGAAAAATTACCTTTCAAAGGCAAAGCAAGGAAAGGCTGCGAGAGGGAATAATTCAAAGAAGGGGAGGGGAAATATGAAGAAACGTCTGATTAGTATGCTGCTGAGTGCAGCATTATTTGTCACATCTATACCGATGCCGGTTTCTGCGGACAATCAAGTAAATGAAGGGAATGCGAGTACCGCAGTTTCAAGTGAAGGCAATCAGGGTGAAACTCAGGAAAATGGCATTGATTATAAGATGAATGGCGGTGCTTTTACATCGGGGTATGAAGCACCGGACACTTATCCGGCAGGCGAACTGCCGACAGAGGAAAATATTACAAAGGCGGGATACGAGTTTGGCGGATGGTATGAGGATGAAAATTTTAGTGGGGAACGCATTACATCCTTAGATACAGCGGATCATTCCGGAGCTATCGTACTTTATGCGAAATGGATCGAGCGTTATTATTATATTGATATTCCACAGACGGTATCGGCAGATGGCGGTACGCTTTCTATTTCAGCAAAAGCAGGTGGATTTTACGACAAAGATTATGTGAGTGTGTCAGTTGCGTCAGAAAATGACTGGAAGCTGAAAAACGGAAAGCATGCATTGGGTTATGAACTCCGAGGGGAAGAGGGCGGTACAAAGCTCGAAAACAATTCGCTTGTAACAAGTTTAAGTGCAGAGGAAAATAAGACAGAGGAGAATTTTAACTGTACCGTAACGGATACACCGAGTTATACAGGGGAATATACCGATAAGCTGACGTTTGATATTGCATTTGAAGAGACACGTTATACCGTTCATTATGAGACAAACGGCGGTACGCAGTATCAGGACACCAAAAATCAAGCAGGCGAAAATGTTGCATTAACCGACCAGTCCTTTCCGGCAGGAACGGCCCTTACAAATCTGTCGGAGCCGGTCAAAAAATCTGCAACATTTATCGGTTGGTGTTATGATGCGGAATGTACCAAGTATGTTGACAGTAAGGACAGGCTGTTAGGCGATATTACGTTATATGCGGCTTATACCGATACCCAGCCGTTAGATACGGTCACGATGGAAACTTATGCGAGAGCGTATGATGTGGCAACGGATTTCACCATTTCGATTACCGATACGAGTGGAAAATTAACGGCAGAAGAACTTCGACAGGCATGTACGATTAAGAATGTAAGTGACCCTTCGGAAGAAATTGTATTAAGTATCACCGAAAACGGCGACCAGACATTTACCGTTGGAAAGGAAAACGGATGGACGGAAGGTGCTTCTTACAAACTGGAATTAAAAAACAATGCGCTGTATTTTACCGGCTATGACACAAGCATCCGTGAGTATGATTTTACAGTTTATAAGGCAGAAATTGAAAATGCAAAGTTAAGAAGTGAACTTAAGTACATTCATACAAATGATTTAAGTGATTTAACCGTAAATGGTCAGAAAGCAAAATCAGTTTCCGTCGCAGTTATGACAGTTGGGGCAGATGGTTCCGTACAGGAAGAGGGAAGTGAAACTTCCGGAACATTTACTTATACCAAACAGAAATTAAGTGTTGGAGATAAGATTGCAGTCTATTCAGGTGATGTGATTCCGACGATGGAACTGTCGTCCGGAGAAAACAGTGATGTTTCCTTTTTTGAAATTACAGCAGTAAATGGAACGTCTTACAGCTATCGTGGCGCTGAGGCAGAAGATGTATTATTTATGCCGGACGTAATTCCGCTTCTTGCTGAGAAAGATAAGGATGGAGATCTGGACAATAACAGTGCGACAGTTGCTGTTAGTGATTTGACTTTTGGCGATGACGAAATGAGTCAGGCAATGAATCTTAACAGTGAGACAACAATTGACGCTGGTGATTTTCTTGCATTTTATACGGACATTAACAGCGAGACACTTTTCTATGGGGAGATTCAAAGCGTTACCGTTTCAGGGGAGGATTACATATTAGACTATGTGCCTGTTTCGTGGGAAGAAATTCAGATAGCAATGGATGTGTATCGAACAGAGAAAGTAGATGGAAATGAACTTTTAGAAGATACCGACCGTGGCGAGTTTGAAGATGAAATCGAACAGCAGGCAGTTGAGAGTGGATTTGCAAATGAAGTGGTAGAGCGGATTGCCGAAGCAGCGATGCAGACGGAGTCCTTTGAAGAATTAGAACAATCCTTGTCCAATGATTTGGGTGCGGGAATTTCATTGCAGCCGAATACAAACATAAATAAAATCATGCCGTTTGCAGGCGGAAAGCCTGGTCGTGTGACCGCAGAGCTTGACCACGTAAAGGCAAATCTTGGAACGACCTTAAAGCATTTTGATGGTGATATCAGTGGTGTGCGCATGGCACTCGATATTGGTGTGAAGATTACCATCAAAGTTGCACATGGCGCAAATATTGAAATTTTAGTGACAGCGACATTTGAACAGGAAGTTCGTGTCAACATTAATGTAAATGGAAAAGCAGTCTGGAAGAGATGGGGAATTTTCCCGTATATTGCAGATTATCGAGTAACGGCATCCTTTGATTTATATGAATATACCGGAATCGGTTTAAATGTAAACTTTAAGGTCGTAGAATCCGGATTTATCGATAATGGCTCGAAACTTAGAAAAGGTGTCAACAAGATAACAGAAGAACTTAAGAGCATGATGGAAAATGGCGAGGATTATCTTGCGGATAAATCGAAATTGTCAGGAAGTCTTGGTGATTCAGGAGATGATATTTCGGTTTCTAAGAGCCTTGCCGAGCGATATTCGGAACTGTTAGAAGAAGATTCAGACTGGGTGGAAATCTATAACCGCAAGCTGCTGGAACGGCATTTCCGTGTCTTATTAATTATCGATATTGAAGTACGTTTAGACTTTGTAGTATCTGCAAATGTCAATATTTCAATGGGTATGAGTTACTGGTATAAAAATGCAAAACGTTATGTGTTCTGTGTAAAAGTAAAAGACAGAAGCGCAACCAGTGATACGATTGATTTATGTGAAGAACAATACGAATTTACCGCTTATGCGATGGGAACGCTTGGACTTCGGGCAGGAGTAAGGCTTACAATCAAGGTGGGTCTGATTTCTACGAAACTTGCCAGTGTGGGGATCTCCGCAGAAGCCGGTGGATATGCGCAGGTTTGGGGTTATCTGTATTATGAATTAAAATATGCGGCATCGACGGGACGGCAGACCAGGGCAATGGGTGCGATTTATCTGGAAATCGGTATTTATCTTGAAATTAAATTCCAGGCGCAGGCACTTGCCAATGCATTTACTTACAGTCCGACTTTGTATGAAAATGAATGGCCGCTTTATCGGGTTGGAAGTCTTGAGAGCGTCCTGGATTTTGTATATACGCAGAATGAAGTTGAAGAGATTAGTATGAAGCGTGACATTCAGTCGGTACAGCTTTCTGATAATTACTTCAAGATGCAGTACATGCACATGAAAGATGGCTTAAACGATGGAAAATATTTTGAAAAGATTTATGATGATAATTCAAAATACTTTAACATCGTGATGACAAATCCGGCATTTAGTTATGACCCTGCGACAAACATCATCAGCGTTGACCCGCAAAACAAACCGGAACAGGATGGAGAAATGATAATTACCTGGAAGAACCAGGAGGGCACATTTAATACAAAAGCGATTACAAGAAAGATTTCTCTGCACTGGGATAAACTTCGGGATGGTTATTACATTGCATTCCAGAGTAACGGCGGTTCTTATATTGAAACAATTGTAGGAAAATACAATGTTCCGATTCAGGCACCGAAAAATCCGGTACGTTTAGGTTACAATTTCGCAGGATGGTACAGCAATGAAGAACTGACCAAACCGTATACGATTCCGACAAATATGCCGGACAATGATGCATTGGTTTATGCAAAATGGGAAGCAGCGGATGTGGATTACACGGTTGTGGACTATGTGGAAAAGACAAATGGTGTCTATGAAGCGCAGACTCCGGTGAAATATAAGGCAAAGACAGGTTCTAAGGTGACACCGACTCCGACGAAACGGACAGGATTTGAGACTCCGCCTGAGATTACCGAGACGATACAGGCAGATGGAAGTACGGAAATCGAGTATTATTATGCGAGAGAACAGCATAAAATCACATTTGAATCTGAGGGAGAAATTCTCTCACAGGGAATTTATAAATACGGAAGTCTCATGCCGACACCGGCGGTATATCGACCGGGATATGAATTTGATGGATGGGACAGCGAAGTTCCGGAAAATGTTCCGGCAGAAGATAAGACTTATCGGGCAAAATGGAAACCATTAGACGGTATTGCTTATTCTGTAAAATATTATATCCAGAATCCGGATGGAGAAGGCTATGAAGTGGGTGAAATCAAGACCTTCTCCGGAAAGACAGCAGAAGAAGTGACTGCACCGGAAGCAGATTATGATGAGGCAGTTTACCACTTAAAAGGGCAGCTTCCAAAAGGCAAAGTAAAAGCAGATGGAAGTCTGGTATTAAAAGTTTACTATGATTTAAATGAATATAAACTGACATATGACCCGGATGGCGGAACACTTGACGAGACAGAAGTAAGTGCAAAACCAGGCGATAAGATTTCACTTCCGGTACCGGTTCGGGATGGATATACCTTTGAAGGCTGGTATTTAGACAAAGCACATGAGCAGTTATTTGGCGGAACGATGCCAAGAGAGGACTGCACAGTTTATGCAAAATGGGAAACACAGAAAGTAAATTATACGGTAAGACATCTTCAGGAAGTGGTTCATAACGAAGAAGTCGAGGCAAACAGCGTGGAAATCGATCCATCCATTGCGGAAGAAGAACCAATAGAAGAGAATAATTTTGAATTAGTGGAAGAAGAAGTATTCTCTGCAAAGACAGGTGAAATGGTAACTCCGGCAGTGAAAAGTTATACAGGATTTACTGCACCGGAAACCGTTACAGAAAAGGTTTTAGGAGATGGAAGTCTTGTTATTGAATATCGTTATCAGAGAAATATGCATGAGATTAATCTGGTATTTGATGGCAAAGAAATCATTCGTTACTGGCTTCAGTATGGCGCATCGATTGTTGAGACCCCGGGAAGGATGGGATATCTGTTTGGCGGATGGTACACGGATGATACTTATCAGACTGCATTTAGCGGAACGATGCCGGACAATGATTTGAGCTTATATGCAAAATGGGAACCGACAGATTCCGAATACATCGTACGATATTACAAACAGGATCTTCCTGCAACCGATGAAAAGACTTATACGCTTGTGGAAGAAGAAGTGAAAACTGCACTTACAGACAGTGAAGTGACACCGGAAGTAAAAACTTATGAAGGTTTTGTTTCTCCATCGGCGAAGAAAGAAGTCGTAAGTCCTTATGGAGATACCAGCATTGAATATTATTATGATCGAGTTTCCAGTCCGGTTACTTATGTACAGAATAATGGAGAAGCAGACAAGGTTGAAGATACTTTATTTGGTGAAGAAATTTCCTATATTCCAAAACAATCCGGTTATGCATTTGTCGGCTGGTATTTAGATGAAGCGTTGACTAAACCGCTTGAGAAGGCAGAAATGCCGGCACACAGTCTGAAACTTTATGCAAAATGGGAGCTTGGAAAGAAATCCTATCGTGTCAACCATTACATTCAGGAAGTGCGACTTGGTGAAAATTATGAACTGGCTGAGAGTGAAAACTTTATCGGCACAGCAGGTGAAATGGTAGCACCGGAAGTTAAGACTTATGAGGGATTCACCTCACCGGAAAAACAGTATTATGAACTTCAGGTATCGGATGATATGGAAGTGTTCAATTATTACTATCAGCGTAACAGTTACAATGTGACAATAGACAGAAACAACGGCAGTGAGAATATTACATTAGAACCGGCGTATGAATCAAAAATCGAATACCGTCCGGAAAAGATGGGTTATCAGTTTGCAGGCTGGTATCTCGACAAAGAGTTAAAACAGGAATTTGGTGGAACAGTTCCGGCGAAAGATTTGACTCTGTATGCAAAATGGGAGGCACAGGATGTTTCCTACAGCGTGCGCCATTATCTGCAAAATGCAAATGATGACGGATATACCTCAGCAGGTACAGAGAGCTTTACAGCAAAGACTGACAGCAGTGTGACACCGGAAGTTAAGACTTATGCAGGATTTACCTCACCAGAGACACAGACAGCAACCGTAACGGCAGATGGAACATTAAATATTACTTACCGTTATCTGAGAAACACCCATACCTTGACAGAGAAATTCTGCGATGGCAGGGAAGATAAGATTCAGACGATGCGGTATGGTTCAGCGATTGTAGGCGTATCAAAAGCGGGTTACACCTTTGCAGGCTGGTATTTGGATGAGAACTATGAAACTGCATTTACCGGAACAATGCCGGATCAAGACCTGACCTTATATGCAAAATGGGAAGCAAAGAAAATCAATTACGTGGTAGAACACTATCAGGAAAAGGCAGATGGAAATGGTTATGTTTTAAAAGAACGTGAAATCAAAACTGCCGATACCGACAGCACTGTGACACCGGAAGTAACCTCTTACACAGGATTTACCTCACCACAGGTACAGACAAAGAAAGTAGACGGCACAGAGATGACAGTGATTCAGTATCACTATACAAGAAATGTTCACCGTCTGACCTTTGTTCTTGAAAATGGAGAAGCAGATAAGGTTTCCGATGCTCGTTATCAGAGTACAGTGACTGCACCAAATCCAAAACGGGAAGGTTATACCTTTGTCGGATGGGATAAAGAAGTCGTTGAGACGATGCCGGACAATGACGAAACTTATACGGCAGTCTGGATGAAAAATACTTACACAATCCGCTTTAACACAGAAGGCGGAAATGAAATCAAAGAAATGACTCTGGAATATGGCGAAAAGATTACCAAACCGAAAGATCCAACACGGAAAGGTTATAACTTTGTTAGCTGGAACATTGAAATTCCATCGGAAATGCCGGCAAAAAATCTGATGTGCACCGCAGTATGGAAGAAAGAAACTTATACCATCAGCTATAACTTAAATGGCGGAAGTGCTTCTAATCCGGCAAGTTACGATGTGGAAAGCAGACCAATTCGTCTGGAAACTCCGAAACGGACAGGCTATACATTTACCGGATGGAGCGGAACTGGACTTTCCGAGAATAAAATGACAGTGACGATTACAAAAGGTTCAACTGAAAACCGCAGTTACACCGCAAACTGGAAGGAAAATACTTACACCATCCGCTTTACCACCTGTGGAGTCGGAACAACCGGCTCAATGAGTGAGATAAAAATGAATTATACACAGACAAAACAATTGCCGGATAACAAATTTGTTTGTAAGGGCTACACCTTCATCGGATGGTCTTATAAAGCAAACCAGACCATTGCATATTATAGAGACCACGCATGGGTAAGCAAACTTTCGGATGCAAATAATGGTGTTGTAACCTTGTATCCGGTATGGAAAGCGAACACGTATAAAGTAACTTTTGATTACGGATATGATAACAAGAAGTCAGAAGTCAACTGTGTATACAACAAAAATTATTCGCTTCCACAGAATGTAACAAGATACGGCTGGACCTTTGAAGGTTGGAAACTGAAAAATGCGACAGCAGTAACCTATAAACCAGGCAAGAAAAATGCAAAACTTGAAGATGCAGAAAATATTGTGTTGCATGCAAGCTGGAAAGCAAATAATTCGTACAGTTATCGTCCATCAAGTTCGTCAAACAGATATCTGGTTACGGATGACCATGAACTGACTAAATTTACATTCTATGTGGATGGAAATCAGACTTCTGTAAAGACAACCGGCGATACGGGAAAAAATCCGGCAAGATATCATCTGAATATGACGAATCTTTCTTATCAGGCAGTTCATAATAGCTACAGCAAGATGAAGATAAAGATAAGCTTTAAGATTACGATGGAAAAAGATGGATATGCAGATTTAAGAGTTTCTTATCATTCCAGAACAGAAAATAAGACTTATGAAAAATGGAAAACCGAAGTAGAAGACATCAAGGCGAAGAACGGAGAGACCGTAACGTATACTTATACAAAAGACGGCACCGATGCAGATAATATCACATTGGAATTTGACGCACATGGAAAAAATTCTGATAAATATTATCTCAGCAACTTAAATGTAGACGTTACTTATGAGTAGTGAGTAAGGGGGAAGTGCAGATGAACGGCAAAAATAAAACAAATAAAATACTAATCGGAATTATTATCTGCCTGATTGCAGTGATTATTGGAGGGGCAATTTATTTTACAAGAGGCACAGACAAAGACAAGGAAAATAAAACTCCGGATTCGGCTTTCGAGCCGAATCTGGACTCCAACGCAAGCGAGACTGCCTCAAATGACGGGAACAATGAAGAAGCTGATAAGCCGGAAGGAATCCGGATTCCGGGATATCCATCAATTACAGTTCCGGCAGATACAACAGACATAGAAATGAATCTGGAAAATCCGACCGGAAATCCATGCTACTTTACATTTGAACTGGTGTTAAAAGATACAAATGAAACTCTGTATACCTCGAAAATGGTAGAACCGGGGAAAGCAATTACGAACGTAACACTGTCGCATGGACTTGAAAAAGGGGAATATCCGGCTGTGATAAAGATTTCGACAGCATCACTTGAGGATGGCTCTGCAATGAACGGAGCAAATGTAGAAACTACCTTGATTGTACAGTAGTAATAATATGCGCTCGGAGTCTTCAATGCACTTACTTTTATGGCTGATTTTTTGCCAGCTGTACCCGAATTTTATCAAAAAATTAGGCACAAAAAGATTCCGAACGCACATAAGAAAGGAAAGACAGGAGGAACACTATGAGAAGAAAATGGTTTTTGCCGGAATCTTTTTTACAGTGATGCTTGCCAATACTGTCTATGCAAATAATACGACAACGGTAAGTTATACAGTAAATCCGGCATATACAGTGCTGATTCCGGTGGATACAGAAGTTGAATTTAATCAGTTATCAGAATCATTTGGAAAGATTCAGGTAGAAAATGCACAGCTTGATGAGGGAAAATGCATTGAGGTTTCTTTAAGTTCTGACGGAGTATTGAAAAACAAAAATAATCGGAGTGATGTTATTCCTTATCAGATTTTAAAAACGAGTGAAGCGACACCATTTGTGTCAGCGAGGTATCACACGGCAGGAGAAGCGACACCGCTTACCATCAGTATTAAACAAGATGACTGGAACAAAGCACCGTCGGGAGATTACTCAGATACCGTGACATTTACGATTTCCTACGTGGATGATAAATAAATGAGAGGGGAAGTATTATGAAGAAAAAAACAATTATGGCAGTTTTAATAGGAATGACAGTCATAATGACACAACAGAGGATTATCGTTTTAGCAGCGACCACTTCAGGTGATCGGCAAAGCAGTACCGTTAGTGCAACTGTACCGGATAAACATACGATTACAATCGATAAAGATGCGCATGTTACGATTACTTATGAGGACTCAAAAGATGAAGGGGAGGGAGATGCATTTCCGATAGAACGCTTTTCAACTCCAACCTTTACGATTGAAACCGAAGACGGATGGGAGATTGATAAAATCCTTTTAGATGGCGTAGATATCACCAGTCAGCTGAGCAATAAAAAGCTGACGCTGCCATCCGTTTATCAAAATCAGACGCTGAAAATTTCAACGAAAATCAAACCGGTATATACCGTAGTGATTCCACAGGATACCAATGTTCAGTTCAATAAATTGACAGAAAACTTTGGAAAAATTTCAATGGAAAAAGTATGGTTGGAAGATGGAAAATGTATTGAAGTATCGATGAGTTCCGCAGGAAATCTGACGAACCAGAAAGATTCAAGCAAATTAATTCCATATCAGATTTTGGAAGAAGGAAAAGATACTCCGTTTACATCAGCAAAATATACGGCGCAGGGAGAAGAAACTTCTCTGCTTATCGACATTAAACAAGATGACTGGAATAAAGCGGCATCCGGTTCTTACTCGGATACTGTTACGTTTACAATCTCTTATGCAGACAGTGAATGATGGACGTGTCTGATTTGTCATCTACTGCGTTAGCGTCAATCACCGTAGCTCCGCTACGTTTCATTCCACTGCCTTGTATATGAAAAAATCATTCAACGTCAAATATCAATGTATTAGAGATTTGCTATACATTATACTTGTGAATTGGAGGAGGATAATGTGAAGAAAAAAATCGCTGTGCTGGCTGGAATCTGTATGCTTGTCAGTGTGCAGGGAACGGTTTTTGCAGCCGATAGGAATTCGCCCGATGATTTGTCAGACCAGACGGTTCAAAGCGTAATTCGTGCAGACGTGCCCGATTCCCATAAGATTACTGTAAAAGGAGAGCATGTTACGGTCAGTCTTGAGGGAGGAAACCAAGAAGAAAACAGTATTCTTGTAGAACGGTTTTCAGAACCAAAGTTGAAATTCAGCCCTGAAAAAGGATGGAAAATAAAAAAGGTTCTGCTCGGAGATACGGATGTCACAAGTCAGGTAAAAGATGGAATAATCACTCTGGCATCTGTGTATGAAGATTTGATATTAACCGTCGAGACTGAAAAAATCAAAGACGAATCCGGCGCAAAAACAGATTCTAAATCAAACACAAGCTCCGGTCAGAAAACAAATCAAAACAGTAAAAATAATCAGACAAGCACAACAAATGGAACAAAAACAACTGCAAATTCAGGCAGTGCAACAACTGTGGGACAGGGAATCAAAGCAGCAGTGACGGAAGACGAAATGAATGTGGGAATTTATGGAATCGGAGTGATTGCAGCAGGAGGAATGGCAGTGTGGTGCTTGAAAAGAAAAAAGGAAAAAATCTGATTTTTGGCATATTGTAAAATCAAAATGAAATATGCTGTAATGCCAACAGGCAAAGAGATATAAGTTATCCATTAATAACAGTAAACGAAAAAGCCAGAGGTCTGCCCACCTCTGGCTTTTTCTGATTTTGTATCAATTTATCTCTTTTGCAAGCTAACAAATTAAACTATTACTTGTGACTCGCAGACATAAATGGTACTATAAAAGAGAAAAGACTCCTAAAAAAACTAAGAAAGGGGCAAGTTTATGGGAAAAGAAGGAGAAGTTAAAGTAAAGAGTCTGCAAAAAGCGATGGAAGTATTGGAGTGTTTCGCACAAAAGCAGCCACTTGGAGTAACGGAAATCAGTGAAAAGCTGGGATTGTATAAAAGTAATGTACATAATATTTTAACGACCTTTACTGCACTTGGATATTTATCCCAGGATGCTGAGACGGGAAAATTTCGACTGGGAGTATCCATTATGAGCTTAAGCAGAGCATTTCGTGAAGGACTTGATATTACAAGAATTGCAGTTCCTTATATGAGTGAAATTGCAAATACAGCAGGAGAACTGGTTTATCTGACAATTCCAAGAGAAGACAGTGTGGTTTATTTAGAGGGAGTTTCTCCGGATAATCAGAGAATGGTCAGCAAATCGGTAGCAGGAGAATTTTGTAAAATGTATTGCACCAGTGTGGGAAAAGCAATGCTTGCAAATATGACAAAAGAAGAAGTAGAAAACTGTCTTTCGGGTGAATTAGAGGCTTATACGGAAAATACAATTACCGATAAGGATAAATTGTTAGAAGAAATTGAAAAGACACGGATTCGAGGATATGGAATTGATGATATGGAAATTATGTTTGGAATTAAATGTGTCGGAGTCGCACTCTTAAATCATGATGGAAAAGTCGAAGGTGGACTGAGTATCAGTGCTCCATCTCTTAGAATGAGTGATGAGAAAATTGAATTATATGCAAAAATACTTAAGGAATATGCCGCAAAGATACAAAAAATGTTATAAACTTGTGCAAGTTTACTGAAAAATAAAAAAACAGAAGAAAAATATTGAAAAAACGCACAAAAGATGGTAAAGTAGAATTATCAAATAAAGAACGTAGTTCTCTAATAAAGAACAAATGAAAGAGGAACCCGACAGAAAGTCGGGTAAAAAAATGAACGAAAATAAGAACACTGTTCTATAATAGAGAACAAATAAAAGATTCAGGGAGGATAAAAAATGGCAAACAAACCGTATGTAGTAGTGGAATGGAATGACACAGAGACAGATGCAAAAGGATGGATGTGTGCGTACAACTTCGTTGGACATTATTGTGGCGGTGGAACAAGAATGCATCCGACAGTAACAAAAGAAGAAGTAATTCGTCTGGCAACAACAATGGGATACAAATATAAAGCATGTGAATCCTTAACAACAGGTGGATGTAAAGCAGGTATTGCTTATGATTATAAAGCACCGGATGCACTTGATGTATTAAAGCGATTCTTAACCGCAACTGCTCCTTATATTAATGCCGGTGTTTCCATCGGTGGAGACTTAGGTGTTGATTATTCAGATGTACTTCGTATCTTAGATGAACTGGGAATTGGTATTCCTCAGACAAAAGCAATGAAAGAAGACCCGGATATCCATCAGGGAATTGTAAATCATGACAGAGCAGAAAAAGAATTAACTTATGATGGATTTAAAATGTACGACATGATCACCGGATACGGTGTTGCAGCTGCCGCTGATGAAGCATGGAAGCTAAAAGGCGGAAAAGAAGGCGCAAGCGTAGTGATTCAGGGATTCGGATGCGTTGGTGCAAGTTGTGTTAACTCTTTATATAACATGGGTTATAAGGTAGTTGGTATCGCAGATGTAAACGGACTGGTTTACTGCAAAGACGGATTGAATATTCCAAAATTAGTTGAAACAAGACTTCCAAAAGGTGAATTAAACCGTGAAGCATTTGAAGAAAATTATGAAGTTCTTCCAAACAGCGAATGGATTTCAGCAGACTGCGATATTTTAATTCCGGCAGCACTTGAAGATGTTATCAATAAAGATAATGCAGATAAAATCAAAGCTTCTCTTCTTGTTGAAGCAGCAAATATTCCTACCACTCCGGAAGCAGATGAAATCCTTCAGAAGAAAGGCGTAGATGTAGCAGTTGACTTTATTTCCAACCTTGGTGGAATTCGTATTTATGAAGCTGTTATTTTCCGTATTGTAAAAATTGAAAATATGAATGATGAAGAAGCAGCAAAAGCAATTGTAGATGATACAGTAAATCTGATTCGTAAACAGACTAAACTTGTATTTGAAGAAGCAGCAAAAACCGGAGAATTTACAAGAGACGTTGCAAGAAGATTATTTACACCGGATAAATCTGACACACCGGATATGTAAGAAAAAACTTACAGAAATACAACGTGAAAGAAGTTGGGGGCTGTCGGAAAGACAGCCCCCTTTTTCAGTTTATGGGATGAGAAACATTCTAAATTAGGAAAAAAGAGGAGGGTGTTTATGGAGTCAAAAGCGAGAAAATATTTGACCATTATTGCATTAGGGCTTGCAGGAGGTTCAATTTATTTCATTCCTTATGTAAAATATGTATTTTACGATGCACAGCTTGCGGCAATGGGAATTAATAATACACAGTCAGGTTTATTGCTGACCATGTATACGATTGGAAATATGGTTCTTTATATTCCGGGCGGATATCTGGCGGATAAGGTATCAACGAAAAAAGCTTTGATTATATCGCTGGTAGCGACATCCGTTTTAACGTGGGTTTATGCATTTTCATTAAATTTTGTCGTTTCTATGATTATATGGCTTGGTCTTTCCTTTAGTACAGCCTTTGTATTCTGGTCAGCACTTATGAAAGCGGTACGAATTGTAGGAACAGAAGAAGAACAGGGATTCATGTATGGTTTATATTACGCTTGTAATGGAATCGCAGCAGCTTTAACA
>OHMN01000935.1_pt1 | contig 22462 bp, 10 predicted proteins | sample 1569361 | NCBI WGS metagenome assembly OHMN01 (sample SAMEA3541508, study PRJEB24748) | human gut metagenome | biome: human gut; feature: human-associated habitat; material: faeces | place: China | collected 2012
GAAAGATCCCATGCAAGAGTACCATTCATAACGGTACAAGCTTCTTTAAATGCATTAATATCTCTTAATGGCTTAAATGTTTCTGCTTTTAAATCTTCTGTAGCATCATAGTCTACAATCTTGCCATCATCAAAGAATACCTGTACATGAAAGTTATCCAATGGTATCACCTGTACTACTGTCGGAAAATATTCGTTCATATGATTTCCTCAAATTATTATTCTTTCTGATGTGAGATAATCCACCGCAGAATATCTTCTACATTTTTTTCGCCCGCTGCCAGTTTCAGAATTATGTCAACTAATTCTTTCTGCTCATATGCTAGTTCATAACCATTCAGCATCAAAAACACAAGCATTACATGAGCACCTAATCTCTTGTTTCCATCAAGCATCGCATGATTTTTTACCAAACCAAAACATAATTGTGCTGCCTTAGCTTGAATACTTGGATAAAGTTCTTCTCCTCCAAATGACTGAAAAGGATTCAACAATGCAGAATCTAGCATTCCTTCATCTCTGATTCCATCACTTCCACCAGTTGCAGTTATTAACTGCCTGTGCATCATCAGTACTTGTTCTTTGCTGAGAATTATCATTTAGCAAGCTCCTTATATGCATCCATATTCTGTTTAATTAATCGTTCTGAAATTGCTGTCACATCTTCTATGTCTGCTATTTTCTGTGCTTCTGCCTTGCTGAAATCAATTACAAGATATCTTGGGACATTATTCTTTAGGATTACTGCCGTTCCATGTTCATCTACAACTCTTGTTACCTTCGAAAAATTTTGGTTAGCTTCTGTTATTGATACCATTGTGTTTGTATCTATTGTCATAATCTCCACCTCTTTCTAAAGATAATATAGTTTCATCTATAGCTTTGCCTATAGTATATACTTATTCTAGCTAGAATACAACCTATTTTATTAAATTTTGATAATGAAATAATCCTCGTTTTCTAATCAGTATAAAAATACAATAGGCAGCAGTCATCTTATACTCGTTTCTTCACAATATATTAATGAAATAACCATCAAATTTCAACGCAAATGTTTTCAGGGTAAAGTTGTTAGGGTGCATGGTTTTCGTTGGAAATTTAAGGCTATATATAAGGATTCTCAGCATAAAATTGATTCTATGAGAGGTGGTTGTACGGAAGTCTTATAAAAAGACCTCCGTTCATGTTTCTAATTAACAGAAGTTATGCACTGATAGTATCAGACTTTCCAAATGTTGTTTTTTCGTGAACTAAGTTCTCATCCATATCCAGTGGATCAGATTCTCCCCATTGACTTTCTTTAGATTCCAGAGATTCCATAAGTTTATCAATTGGTGCTTCATTCCTGAGTTGAGATTTTAATTTTTCAACATACTCTCACTCACTATATGATAATGGTGTAGTACGGCTTGGAGTATATTTATTATCAATTTCAGATTTCAGGTATGTATTCTTATTATGAATATACGAACATTATCAAGCATCCAAAGATCCCGAAAGATATTTTCGCAAATATGAATCGAGAATTATCCTTTTCTCTGGTGCTGAACATATTCTTCACGAAAATGGTATTGATATTCATGCTCTGAAAACCAGCCAGCTCAAAAAAAAGTATGCTACATTGCTTAAGCAGAAAACAGAACTGCTTGCTCAATATAATCATTCACAAAATGAACAAAAACACCTTATATATCTTCAAAATAATATGAACAGGTATCTATCACACGAAACCTCAATAAATTCTGAAATAGCCCATTCGCTTAAACCGGAAAAAGGACGTTAAAGAAAAAACACTTTCATATCGTTAGTATGACTGATATGAAAGTGTTTTTCCTAAATTTTACTACTCTTATTTATCATTTCTCGATTAAAACGATATCCTACACTTCGCAAAGTTTGAATATATACCGGTTTTCCAGGATTATCTTCAATCTTTTCTCTGATGTTTCTGATATGTCTCATAATCACGCTATAATCCCCAGTATATGGCTCTCTCCAAACCCAGTCATATATTTGCTCTTTTCCAAAAACTCTTCCTGGATTTCTGGCTAATAAATATAAGATCTCAAATTCACAATATGTTAAGTAAATATCCTTCTGCTTTTTTCTGATTCTTCTTTCTCTGGGATATATTTCCAATTCATATGCAAAAATATCTTCAACAGATTCTTTTACATAAAAATGATCCCAGCTCGTTAATGTATTTTCTATAACAGCACCATTAAAATCTGTAATTCTCTCAATAATCTCAATTTTTTTAATATCAGTCATCGACCCTCTCTGTTCATAACATTTTGCCATTTTTTTGTTTTTTCTTCTGACTTGTATATAGAAGAACTGTTAATGCAGATGTTCCCATTAACAAGAACCACTGGAAAATATTTGTATCATCTCCTGTTTTTACCTTTCCTGTGTGACTATGATCAGTTGATGTATGATTCTCTGGCTCGTCGTTGGATGGCGGTTCTTCTGAAACCGGTGGTGTTCTTGTTACAATAACAGGAATAGATTCATTTTTAAATTTCGGTTCAGCAACAACATTCCAGATAATCTGTCCATCATAATATCCTGGCACAGAGACTATAAATGCCTCACTTTGATACGCCTGATTTCCCAGATAGGTTTTCTCCGGCTGCACAAAAAGATAAATTCCTCTGTCTAAATTATCAAAAAGTATTTCGCCATTGCTATTTGTTGTTTCTGCAGTCCCCTGTATTTGATTCTCCTCGGCATATTCTTCCAGTTTTTGGGCATCACTTCCCTGTATTGAGGAATCTTCAAAATCGAAAGTAACACCTGAGTCTGCAAAATCGGCTTGTAAATTCCATGTACCATTTTTATAAACTCCTACCTGATACATAATAAATTTTGTGTTACTCAACTTATAATCATTTCCATTATTATCTACGGATGCTTTTAACTGAACACTCCCTTTGCTTTGTGCAAAAGCATTGTCGGATATGCTAAGAAGAAGCACACACAACATGAACACATATAGGGTTTTATATTTATTCTTCTTTTTCATGTGCGTTCTCCTTTCTCCTGCTATGTACCTTAATAATTATCCAAATAACAATCACGGCAATGATTCCGCCGATCAATACAATCATATAGAATGGAATTGTTCTATGCAGTCCAATTTCATTATCCACTTTCTTAGCTTCTTTATATGGAATCCGGATTCCACGTACCAGTAAACGATGCGTATTGATTGCAAATGGAGTACAGGTTACCAGTGTTACATAGTCTTTTCCTTTTTCTATCTGCAAAGCCTCTGTATCGCTTGGTTCTACTGTAAGAATCTGATCCACCTGGTAAGCAAATGTATGATGCAGAACCTTGATGTAGAAAACATCCCCTATTTCCATCTTATTCAGATCTGTGAATATCTTTGCATTTGCCAGTCCTCTGTGTCCGGATAAAACCGCATGGCTGCTCTCTCCTCCAACTGGAAGAGATGTATTCTTAAGATGTCCAACACCGGATTGCAGCACTTTTTCAGATGTTCCATGATAGATGGGAAGTACAATATCAATCTTCGGAATATCAATATAGCCCATCATTCCGGTATCATCTATTTTAAGAAGATTATTATAAACATCGTCTTCTGTCTGGGGTTCCCCATTCTCTGAAAACGGGTCTACAATAGAATTAATTCCAACCAGACTCTTATTATATTCCTGAGCTTTTTCGATCATCTCATTTTCCTGTTCTTCCGATAAATGAGATACCTCCTGTTCATAATCTGTTGCAATGGTTGTACTGTGCATCTGATTTATATAGTTGCTGACCACTGGATATAAAATCAGAGAAAATGCTATTAAATAACCAATCGCTCTTATCACTTTAATTATTTTCTTCATGATGTCCTTCACCTTCTGTCTGTTTCTTCTGAAATATCCAGTCTCCCTGAATATTTCAGAAAAAGCAGACATCCTCCCGGCAGGATACCGGGAAGATGAGCTTTTTATCTATTCTGAGGGTTCAGAATGATCTCTTTAGTTTGCTTTCTTTTTTCCAAAAGCCTTGCTTGCTGTTAATGCTCCAAAAAGAACAATACCTGCAAGTGTTACCATAAGGGCACCTTTGCTACCAGTGGAAGGAAGCTCTGCACCTGTCTTATTTTCTACTGCTACTTCTGGAGAGTTATCTGCTGCTGTAATTGCAGTACCTGTTGTCGTCTTTCCATTATAAGTATAGTCAACAGAATAGCTTGTCAGTTTTCCAGTTGTATCATCATAAACTGCCTTGATTTCTACTTTAACATCGTCGAGAAGCAGATTATAGCCATCTGGAGCTTTTGTCTCTCTTAAGTAGTAAGTTCCGGCATCAAGACCTTTTACAAGAACTTTACCATCAGCATCAGATACAATTTTTGCAGAAGTAAAGTCTGTTGCTTTAGCTTCATCGGCTGTTGCCTGACGGTATACGCCTTTTCCTTCGTCTACAATATTAATCTTAGCATCTGTATCTGCTGCATCACCCGCAGCGTTTGCCTTGTAAAGCTCAAATTCTGCATTTGCAAGTGCAGTCTTAGTCTCATCTTTTAAATAGTATTTGAAGATTGTGAAATTGAAAGTATGTACATCTACGATGCTTGGTTCGGATGTACCTGTTCCACCTGTTGACGGGTTATTACTGTACTCAACTACCGCCTTGTTGGTATTTGGATTCATACCGATGACGGCGTCTTTATTCAAGGTTGCTGTATAGACAACTGTAATTGTATCACCTACGTGATTCTTATAGGAATTATAGAAATCATTTAAAGTAACTGTTAAAATACGGTTAGTCTTGTCATAAGAAAGTGAGTATGTATTTGCTCCTGTTTTACCCGCTTTAAGTTCCGTACTTTCAACTTTTACAGACAAAATTGCTTTTAAATCCAGCCCTTTGGATAATGTATCGGTAAATTTAAAAGTATAAGAAGTATATCCTGTCATATCCGGTACTTTAGATGTCAGCTGGTAAGTAACAGTATCACCAATTCCAAAATCTCCGGCTTTCTTTTCATCTGCTGCGCCATGTGGTGCGATGGCGTCCTCAGACTCATTTTCGTCATCTAATTCCATCTGGTGACTGCCTTCCCATGAACCATCCACAATCGCATCAACCTTAATGCCGCTTCCACTCTGTGCCGGAATGATTTTCTTGTCTACTGTCGGGTAATTGCTCTTCATGTTAATTGTAGCTGTCTCAGCTGTAATGCTAACTAAAGATGCTGCAGATGTATAAGTCTGATTTCCTGGTGCTGTGGGGGTATCTGTTGCTCCTTTTGGATAAACTAAATAGTATCCATATGCTAAATCAGAAACTACTGTAGAAGTTGCTGTTGTATTAACTGTTTTTGTTGCTGTAATATTGTTATTTGAATCTAAAATCCATCCAAGCACATCTTTTGCAAATGTTTTCGCTGTCTCAGCATCTCCATTTGTTCCGACCTGTTCTTTAACATATGTATATGCTTTTTCACTTAATGCTTCACCTGTTAATGTAGAAGCACCAGAAATTTTGCTCTGGAAGAATCCTTCATATGCACTGTTCAGTGTATATGCTACATTCTCGCCGCTTTTTGTTGCTGTAAAAATCTGATACAGATCCAGAGTCTTTCCTGCTACTGTATTGTTGACTGTCAGGGTGCCTTTTGGAGCTTCTGCTGCAAATGCTGTCATGCTCATGGTCAGTACCATGGCTACTGCCATCAGAACTGCTAAACATCTTGAAATCATCTTTTTCATGTCTTTTTTCTCGCTTTCTAATGATTGTTTTGTTTTCTGGTTACATGCCATTTTTATGGCGAAAGTTCTCCACGCAGCCATATCTGTTTCATACTCCTACGCTCCTCCTCTCCGGCTTTGCCTGCTTCCTCTTTTTTCTGTACCCGGTATAAAGCAGAAATGCTAATAACAAACCTCCTGCCGTTATAACGATCATCATGCCTTTTCCACCTGTATCCGGAAGAAGTGCAAAATGCCGGTTTGTCACCGTAAAGGTAAATCCATCATCGGAAGTACTTATGGTAGTTGTATATCCAGTTACCTCTGTTTCGGTAACAGAATATTTATAATAATGTGTTGTTCCATCCTCATCTTTCACATAAGCCGGAAATCCTTCTAAGACTTTCTGCCATGTGGATTTTGATATATTGCCTGTAATTTCATAATTTTCATATCCCGGAACTGTTTCCGTATGCTCTGTTCCATCAGCGTCCGTCCAGGTTCTTGAAATCGTAATGGTAATAGCATCTGGTCTGATCTCATCCATGTTCCGAAAGTCTTTCCAAACCTTATTTACAGTCAGATTCACATATTCATCACAGGGATCCTGTGCATCTGAAGGTTCCGGTGATGTATTATCATCCGTATTTAATGTTGTTTTTGCATCTGACATCAAAACTGCCTTTGCATCTGAAACATAAGCATTCAGTTCTGCTGTTACGGACGAACCTTCATCTGTCATAACTGCATCTTTCAATTTGTCATAAGTATCTACCTTCTGCATGTGCTCCACTGAAAAGATGCTCCATCCATTTTCCTTCGCATAAGTGCTATTCAGGATATCGGAGTTCTTTTTGATTTCGTTAAATGCTACGTCCACTTTTCGATAAATACGGTAAATATTGTTATCACCTTCCACATTTTTCTTGGTGTTAAAATCATATACAGAACTCAGATCACTCTTTCCACTAAAAGGTCCTACCAAACCAGCGCTTCCACGGACTACGTCACAATAATACATATTGTTGTTCTGCAGAAGTCCTTCATCGTTGTATCCGACAAACCCACCGCTTCGTCCATATTTTGCAGTTCCATCTTCATCATTTGTTGCACCACCGGCATATACATCGTATCCATTACTGATACCATAAACTGCACTGTCTGCAATCTTTGTCCGGTTTGCTTTAATCAGGCTGATGCTGATATTTGATTTTGTATCATCATCTCTTATAATTCCATTACTGTCACATGGCAGCTTAATGGAAGAATCTCCAATGGTTATAATCGCAAAGTCTGTCTGCTGGTCATTGTCTGAAGATGCTTTTGAAAGGGCTACCGATATGTCCAGTCCCAGCAAATTTACGTGGAGCAGATTTCCGTCACATAAAGCATCCACCTGAATAATCCCAAGGTTGATGTGCAGAAGCTGAGAATCCTGAATCTTATCCAGATATAACGCCTGTACAAGCTGATCCAGAACCGCCAGCAAAGCATCCACCAATGTAGAATCCAGTTTTACATCTGCAAGATAAGCAAAACTTGTTCTTCCTGCAAATCCTCCGGCAGTGCCTTCGGAATTCACCAGTTTCAATCCATCTGCCTGATTTGCACTGTTACCGGCTCTGCATCCGGAAATTCTGGCAAGGTTTGCATATCCGATAAAACCACCGGAAATCTGTTCTTCCCCGCCTTTACTTTGGACGGTATAGCCACCATCCACACCTGTTACCGCACTATCCTCAATGTGAGAGCCGAATACATCCAGCACACCAAGAGCACCGCCAAGAAGCTGACCAAAGTTATCACCTAGAACATCCAGTTTCTCTACACCAACAACTCCACTCTTTCCTGAATAACCTACGAAGCCTCCGACACTGTTTAACCCGGTCACACTGTTTAATCCGGTTACATTGCTGTCCTTTACCGAACCATTTAACAGTGATCCGCCAAAACCACCTGCCGTACCACTGTAAGTGACCTCATTATTCTGTCCGAATTTCACCGCCGTATTGGCCCGAATCGTAAGACCTGCGTCCGGACTTCCACTGACATTGCCGTAATATACATAGCTTCGAAAAGCATCCAGTACATCGGTTCTGCCAAGTTTCAGCAGATACTTAACAACAGAAGTTTCTCCATCGGCACTGATCTGTGCTGCACCGGCAACATCTGCAATTCCAAAACATCCTCCGGCATATTCACCTGCAACTACCGAACGAATCTTTTCTGCACTTATGCCACTTCCTGCCGTATCTTTCTTGCCTAAAACTGCACCACAGACGCTTCCTGCAAAGCCTCCCGCTGCTTTTGCATATCCGGTATTATTTCCATTTGCATAGGTTCCATTAATGATCACTCCCCAGTCGTCCCATGCGGAAACTCCTGCATAACGAATGGTAGAAACAGTTGCACCTAAGACTTTGATGATTTCTGTCGGGGCATTTACCATCAGTGCATCCAGCAACTTATTTAAAAGTCCCTGTTTTGTCGCTGTATCCACAGCAACTTCACTTCCGGAATCTACTTTTCCTGCAAAACCTCCTACATAAGAAGTTCCATCAACCCTTCTAAGATTCGTGATCTTACATGACGTATTTTCATCGCCCCATATCTGACCACCGATCATTCTTCCCACAAAACCTCCGGCCAGTCCTGCCGGATCCTGATCTGCAATTCCTGTTGCCTTAATTCTGGCACCTGAACGATATCCTTCTACATAAGACTGTTTTACCGCCGGTACGAAAGTATTTAACGCAGATAAGCTGTCTGTTCCAACAAGTTTCAGTCCTGCAAGAGAAACATCTCCTGTATTTGCGACCGAACCTGTCAGCATTTCTCCGGCAAAACCGCCGCTGCTTCGCAGTGCTTCTACCAGCTGGAGATCTTTGGCATATCCATTTGCAACCGTTCCACCTTCCATACGCCCCACATATCCTCCGGCAGAACCGCCCTGCGTAGCCTGGCTTGCTAAGATACTTCTTCCGGCAGTAACTGCATATCCATAAGCATACTGGGAAATGATATCATTTAACTGTCCCTGATCTGTGACAGTGCCAAGAGCCTGTAATTTATTTCCATAACTTCCATAGGAACCAACAGCTCCGACCCATTTATTCCATGTATCTGTATCCAGACCACGTAAAGGGCCATATACCGCTGTATTTTTTTCGGTTGGATATACAGCCTGAAGAATCGTCAGTGGATTGTCCAGTTTAATCAGTCCAAACAGGACTTTCAGGTTTCCGGTATCTGCTACATTGGCACACCTCATCAATCCTGTATAACCTCCAGCATATTCAGTGCCATATACGGAACGAATACGATACGCTGCACATTCCCGCAATGTTCCCGCATATGCAGAGCCTTTCCAGTTATCGGAATTATTTCCCCATATCTGACCGCCATAGTTATATCCTGCATAACCTCCGGCCAGTCCACGATAAACACTATCGCCGCTGTCTGCCTGTGCTCTTACTGCACCACCACATGGGATGCAGGTTGTTTCGCTGTTTTTTATCGTAGGTACAAACGCCTGTAATACTCCAAGAAGATTATCTGCACTGACCAGACCACCGAGAACACTTAATCCACTAACAACATCTGCGGCACTTCCCGGTTCCATGGTTCCTACATATCCTCCGGCACTTTCCCGTCCGATGATATGTGCAAAATTATAAGAATTACTGTTCTGGATCTGTACGCCAAGAAGATATCCTGCGTAACCACCGGCTTTACCGGTATCTCCATCTCCATCGGTGGACAGGATATTAAAACCTCCTGTGGCACCATATACATCAGAACTGTCTATGATAGAAGCAACTACGGTCAAGGCAGATGCCAGATTGGAAGCAGAAAGTACTTTATCCAAAATACTTGCCCCTCCAATAGCAGCCGTACTTCCCATAGCCGCTTTTCCTATATAGCCGCCAGCATAACGGTATGCGCTTACTGCATAGGTACTGTCTTTTCCGTAATAGCTGCTTCCGTCTTCCTGTTGAAGATTCTTCGGTTCGCTGACACCGGTATGCTTCAGTTTATTTACATCCGATTTACTGATCTGCACACCAGTTCCACATCCGATAAATCCTCCGGCACTTCCTGTATCCGCATCATTCGTGCTGTCTTTTTCCAGTGTTCCTGTTACTGTTACTGTAAATCCATCCGGAACAGAACGAACACTTGCATTGCTGATCACCGGAACAAAAGCATTTACAAGAGATACCAAGCCAGTCAGATCTACCACTTTTGTAAGAATAGAAGATTTTTCTCCAATCTCAGCAACGGATCCGGCTCTTACGAAACCACCAAAGCCTCCAGCATATCGAAGTCCTTCTACTTTCAGAAGATTTTCTACGGCCGTTCCTTTTCCAGAACCATCTGCATTTGCTTCATTGTCCACATGGCCGCTTTGCATCTCTCCCGCAAAACCACCGGCATAGCCTTCTGCATTCGCCATACCACTCTCTGCTGTCACAGTCATTCCATTTGTTATTCCAGAAACCTTACAGTTTGTGATCTTACTGGAAGCTGCCTGCAAAACGCTTGCCAGCTCTTTCAGATTTAATATTTTTCCAAGAACACTGTTCAACAGATCTCCTGTGGCATCACCAGCTTCTACTGCACTTCCGGACCACATGATTCCAATATATCCACCGGCATGATAAGGTGCAGTAATTTCTTTCACATTCGTGACATTAGAATTTTTAACGATCACTGCTTTTCCATTACCAATATAGCCACCAGCATCTCCAATGGCCACATCTCCATTCTTTCCAGATGCAGTCACTTTCAGGTCATTGCCTTCAATGCCTGAATCGGAAATCCTCGGATAAGCTACATCCATAACACTCAAAAGCTGTGTCACATTCAAAAGTCCGAGAAGTTTCACAGAGCCAGTCTGCGCTACATCACCTGGCATCAACCTTCCGGCAAATCCTCCGGCATAACTGTTTCCCTTAACATAAGAAAGCCCTGTGATCGCAGTTGTTGCAACATCACCTGTCTTTACCCCATCTGATTCATCAGAAGCATACGTCTCTCCAGAAGAAAAGCCTTCACTCTCACTATCTGTATCACTGGTAAATGCTTCTGTATCCGTTGAATCAACTGCATCCTCTGTAAATCCGGAATTATTATTTCCATAATTGACATCTACTGCCTGTCCGTCTCCAACAAAGCCTCCTGCCATATCTGCGGATACCTGTGGATCTTTTCCTGCTGAAACATAATCAATAGATGTATTATTAAATTCCGGTCGCAGCGCACTGACCACACCTAAAAGGTTTTCAATTTCAATACCTGCCGGCAGTCCGGATGAAGTAACTGAATCTCCTGCATTGGCAAGTGCATCACCTGCTTTTGCATATCCCACAAAACCTCCGGCTTTTCCAGATGTTTCGGATGCAGTAACTGACTTCAGGTTACTGATTTTTGTATTTCTGGCTCTTCCACTGATACACTCACCAATAAATCCTCCGCTGATTCCGCTTTCATCACTGGTTCCTACTGTAAAACCTGCTGAAATTCCGGAAACAATACTGTCAACCGTAAATGTTTCGATCATCTGGCCTACGGAAAGAAGCCCGTCAATTTTAAGAAGTTTCAGTCCAAGGAGATTGATTCCACCTACATTTGCAAGTGTTCCACTTCCAAAATATCCTGCAAATCCCCCTGCTCTCTTTACTGCACTTGCGGAATTCAGATTTGTAACACTGGTCTTTCTTACTTCACCACCTGTACCCTGGCCAATAGCTCCACCTGCATAACTTGCATCTTTATCTGAAGCCGTTACAGTAAGTCCGTCGGTACCTCCATTTACAGAACTGTCTTTTAATTCAAAACGCATATAGTCTGCTGCTGTTACAGTTCCTCCAAGCACATCACTGACACTGGTCATTTTTGCCTGACCAAGAAGACCTCCTGCATAATTTACTGCTGAAACATTCATGGATGAAGCTGCTGCCACGCTGTTAGAATGATCTCCAAATTCATAAGAAACTCCTATTTTTGTCAGCATACGGTTAATGGCAGTTGTTGTTGATTTTGATGTATCCGCCAGTTCTGACGTATTGGAAATCTGAACTGCTCCTGCATATCCCACAAGACCTCCTGCATTCTCTCCACTGGCTGTAATTGAAATATCAGTTCCACCTATGCTGCATCCGGTAATAACGGAAGGACGCAGACCAACCAGATTCAGAATATCCATATTCGTAAAACTACCATTTAAAATTCCTGTAAGAAGATCTTTTACAATAACAAGAAGTCCCTGACTCTCATTGATGTCTGCCACATCACCAAGTGTTGCCATCCCAGCAAAACCGCCGACATAATCTTTTCCATTGACAGCCCCTAAATCTGCTATGCCACAATCCACTGCATAGCTGTTTCGCATTTCTCCAATGAAACCGCCTGCATAGCCACTTTTCGTTGCACTGTCACCTGTGGATGACACATTTGCACGGCCATTGATCTTGCATCCGAGCATTACAGTATTAACCGGGAAATTTCCCATTACTTCGATACCAAGACTGCTCAGAAGGCCAACCACAACTGCATTGGAAGAACGTCCGGCAAAACCTCCGGAATAATCAATTCCGGAAACAGAATCCGTTCCTTCTACGGAGCAGTTCTTCATAACTGCACCGATGGACTCTCCGGCAAATCCTCCTGTATATTTCTGCCCGGAAACAATGACATTACCAGATGCAGAGCAATCTGTAAGAATCGGATTCACATATCCGATTGGAATCAGGCTCTCAACTTTAAGAACTCCGCCATTTAACAGAATCGTGATCAGATCACCCAGTCCCAGCAATGGTATTAAATTCAGCAAAGTACTTAGTGCATCTGTTACCGCCCCAAGAAGTCCTGATAACACCTCATACTTTGTGACACCGGAAATATATCCTACAAATCCGCCTGTCCAGTTATTTACATTGGATACGCCGGAAATATTTTCCACATGACATCCGGATATCTGCACATTGCCTTTGATAACTCCGGCAAACGTACCTGTTGAAAAAGATTTCGGATCATCCTGCAGTCCACTGGACAACCCCAGCAGAGCTAAAACCGGAGTCAAAAGCGTAGCAATCAAACTGAAATCTTTTTTGATTGAATTTGTCGTTGTAGAAACATCCACATTCGATAATGTAAGGTTTTTCACTACAACCGGATCTGTTGCAATCTGGAGTTTGCTGTCATAAGGTGTTGATAAACTCCTAAAGAAACCTACACCGTATTCCGCATTCGATGAATTATTAGAGTTTCCACTCTGGTCGATCTTTGCATCCTGCACAATTTTCACATTGCTGATTGTTACATTTTGTCCTTCGACCATTCCTTTACGGCCTTCCATATCTCCCTGGAAGTTATTGATCGGATTCCAGTTATCATCTTCGCCATTGGAGTTTATTCCATCTTTTGAAAGGTCAATATCTCTAAATATGATATAGTTTGCATCTTTACTATATTTATATCCTGATCCTGCAATATTCGTATTGCTGTGTTTTGATACATCATAAGTCAGAACATATGTCTTTTCATCCTCAACTGTTACACTCGCCAGATCTGGTCCTCCAGATGAATCGCCATTATCACTGGTAAAACCATCTCCTGCATCTTCTTCAGAATCTGCACTGTAAAACTCTTCTGCATCACTGCTATCTTCTGGAGCCGCAACATCTTGTACTTCCGTCTCAGATCCAAAATCATTGCTTCCCACATCTGATACATCATTGGATTCTGCCGGTATCATATCTATCACATCAGCAGTATCCTGATTTTCTTCATTCTCACTGGAAACAACTGCATCAGTACTTTCAACAGCTGTAAATCCATCATTCGCACTCTCTGTCGAAACAACTGTCATATCAGCTGAATCCTGGATGGTACTGCTCACATAGACATATCTCTTTAAAGCCTGCGTTCCAGCTGGATCAAACTTTCCTGCATCCAGATATTCTGTATCATTTAATTTATGATCTCCGGTCGTATTACCATACAATTCTGTTCCAGACCAGTTATAAGTATCATCAAATTTTACGACATCTGCATCTCCCGGATAATACAATTCTGTTTTATACTCTCCCGCATCTTCTGCTGGTGTCCAGGCTGTATGCCCAATAGTCTTTTTTTCTCTTGTTTCATACACTCTCCAGATTGGCTCTGTCACTGCTGTATCTGTTCCAATCGCACGAAGCTGGGCTTCATTACCAATCAGAATATAATCGGTATCTCCGATTTTCTTTACAACCTGTCCGAAATAATTTCTTCCTTCATAATCAGATGGGTATGCACTGCTGATATTTTGTGTTGTTTCTGTCGCAACAGCCTTGTTTGCCAGCAATTCCGGTGTATCGGTAGTAAATGTAGAGGCAAGCATATAATTATGTGTTTTACTGTAAGTAAGATAAGAACCATCTTCCAGATTAAACACCTGACCCATACCAACTTTTTCTGCCACATAATCCTCATTCATAACAGGTTCCTTATCGGAGTCCTCTTGACCAAGTAAAGCAAGCTGATAGCGATTGTAAATATAAATAGTGTCTGTTTCGGCATTATAAATAGTATTATCAGCCCGTTCCGCAGCTGATAAAATACTTCCGGAAAATCCTTCCGGAAAGTTCCAGACATTTGACATATCCATAAGAATATCATTCATTAGATAATAAGACGCATCTGCAGCATAGGTTAACTCTGTATTATCTGAAAGGACTGCTTCACCCTCTCCAATGTTACCATCTTTATCTCCGGTAAACATTTGTGTACCTGTTCCGACTAATAAAAGCTGGCTGTAATTGTAGATACAGATTTTTCCATCTGCATAATCAGATTTTGTTTCTTCCAATGTATCTGTGACATCTTCTTTAACATCCTCTGTATTATCTTTCGATTCTTCTCCGTCTGAAAATCCCTGATCTTCCGAAGACTCAAAATCTCCTGTTTCTTCGTCTTCCGAAATATCATTAATTTCTTCTGATGCTCCGTCAAAAGAATCCGGTACTTCACTGTCGGATGATTCTATCTCTGAATCAACCTCAGTAGAGCCTGTTGTTTCAGCAGGATCGCTGTTTTCGCTTTCGCTGCTAAACTCTTCATAAGACTGCTCATACGCATCTACACCATTTTCCATATCAGAATTTTCTGTTTCATCTGCATATGTAATCGTCATCTGCGATGATAAAAGCGAAATACACAATATAATTGCTGTAATCTGTTTAAGAACCTTAAATTTTTTACTCATAACTGCCCCTAATCTTATGCCACGTTTAACTTTCTGCTTTCTTAATCCATTCCGGCTGCATGGCCGCTGCCAGGAAGCAACGAATCAGTGGTTTTGAAAATGCTCCACATTCCCCGTTAATAATCATTCGGATTGCTTCCTCGTGTTCATATTTTCCTTTATATGGCCGTTTGCTTATTAACGCATCATAAGCATCTACCAGCCCGATCACCTGTGCACATAATGGAATTTCATCTCCTTTTAACCCATCTGGATATCCATTTCCATCGTATCTTTCATGGTGGCAATGGCAGATATCATAACTATATTGATTTAGCTGCTCTGTCGTAACGCCTTTAGGAAACCGAAGTGTCATTTCTGCACCTGCGATTGGATGAATCTTTACTTTTTCCATTTCTTCCGGCGTTAACTTTCCTTTTTTATTCAAAATTTCAATAGGAACTCGAATTTTTCCTATATCATGAATCGGAGCTAATTTGGCAACATTCTGAATTTCATATTCTGAAATTCCAAGACTCGGATATAATTCTGAAAGTTTTCTATATACCTGTTCGGTATAGAAACATATATTTTCCTGGTTTTCAGGTTCTGAAAGGTTATTATGATTTAATACCGTCACCAAAAGATGAACCATATCCCAGTATTGTCTGGTTACTGCCCCTTCCTTTTTCCGCAATTCCTGTTCCATATTAACCATTGCTCTTGAAACAAGTTTCGATCTATGTTCGGATAAGATTACAATATCTTTTTCAGGATTTTTATATTTTTTTATTTCCATCCATACCTGTTTGTCATTATTTTTTCTGCGATATTGGATATTTTCCTCATACACTTCGCTATTCGGTAATATTTTCATTGCTTCAAGTTTCAAAAATTCACCGACTTTTTCACGATCTTCCAGAACAACATAATCTTCTACATATTTTTTTATAAAGACCTTAAAATCTGTTTTTTCACTTAATGCAATTTCAATTTCTCTATTGTAGCTATACAGACATTCCAGTTTTCCAGTATTCAGTTCTAATTTAAAAACAGAATAGTAATCACCGCAGTCCTCTTTTTTATCTTTTTCAACAATATCGGAGATCTTAATCTGTTCCAATTTACTGTTATAACTATTTTGCATATCCAGAAGAATCTGATGTACTCTGCAATGGTTAATCCGATATCCAGAGCAATATCCATCCTTTTCCAGACACCGATTTATCGCCATAGTGCTTTCTGTACAAGACATCACATCCATAAGTGAAATATTTTCCGGACTTTTTGCCAGTACATATCCACCTTTAATTCCTTCCAGCGAGCTTATTAAATTTGCTTTTTTTAACTGTTTTGTAATTTTGGGAATATAGTTTACAGGTACACCAAGTTCATTAGCCAATTCTGCTGTCGATGTCATTTGCTGATGTTCCGCAAGAAAACAAACAATCCGGATCGCATAATCCGTTGTAATTGTCAACCGCATACTTTTTCCTCTGCTTTCTTGGCACGCATTTAAAAATACGTGAAACTTTATTTATCTTTGTTCTATCATTTGCATGATAAAAATTATTGGGATTTGAAACTAAACCTGGATTGGTTTTACTTTATTTCTGTAAAAAACACGGCAGAATAATAGATTGCTTCTTTCCGCAGTGTTTCATTTTCACTTGTTCATCTGGTTATTTATAAGATTCTATAAGACTATGAAATTGATCTAACAAAAAATCTTCCATCAATTTCATCAAGATATGAGAAAATCTACGGTAATCGTAAGATATACGGACGTCTTGCTGCTAGCACAGCACATATATTTTAAAATATCGCAACATATAATAATGCAATGATGTTTTTCATTATATTATTTTCATTGTCAATAAATAGGACTGAAACCTTCTTGTTTAATCCCTTTTTCTATTATTCTATCCATTTTTGAGCAAAAAACAATGTAACATTTTTATATGCTTTACCCCCCCCGTTTTATAAAAAGTGTTCCATAAAAAAAGGATACCGCACAAATCACGATACCCTTTTATATTTTATTCTAGCTCATCTATAATTTTATAAATTACAATACCTATTCGTACTGCTAACATTTCATTAGCATTTTTAAAATCCATTCCTGTCATTTTTTTTATTTTACCAAGCCGATGTACTACTGTTTGATAATGGACAAACATAGTTTCAGAAGTCTGCTTTGTGCTCTGGTTATTATCAAGATATACTTGAAGAGTTTGTATTAATTCATTTTTTGAATCTGAATCATGTAGAATCCGCAACGATTCTGGAATATACTGTAACAGTTTTGATGGATCTTCAATATCGCCCAAGAGCTGAAAAAATCCAAGATTGGAATATCTCACCACCATTCTATTTGAATTTCCAGAAACCACTCTTATTACATCAATATATGTAAGTGCCTTTTTAGCTTCCTGATATGATTCGCTTAAACGTTCCACTCCGTTTACAACTTTTCCGATTCCGATCAACAATCTGCTTCCTGATTTTCTGCGTTGAATAGCTCTTTGAATCGTGTGCTGCAACTCTTCTAATTTTGTTTGCAAAGCTATCTGCGTTTCCTTTTCAGATACTCTATGTAATGCTACAATTCGTTCCATATTACGAAATATCATTTCACCAGGAAACAACGCTCTCAGTTCGCCTTCTATGACTCCTACTTCATGCAGAAACTCCTTATCATATCGTCCATGTGCATCCATCTTTGTCTGAAAGACAATAATCTGATATTTCTGCTCATAATTTAGTCCAAGCAGTCTTACTGCTGATTCCATCCCTTTACGGCTTAAAGTATTCGTAAGGAGTGCATGAACAATATCATGGTCATATTTTTTCTCAATTTCCTGCTGGGCAAATTCACTTACAAAGCCATACATCAACGTAATAATTGCATTTTCCAGTGCCATATAATCAAGAGCAGACAGTTCTCGATTTTTTTCAGTTATTACAAGAAAGACTTCTGCTTCTCCAAATATATCAATCCGAACAACATATTGAATAAATTCGCCTTGCTGTCTGCTATATGAAAATCGAGTAAGTATGTCCGGGGTATAATCTTCAAGGTTATTAAGTAATACCAGTTTATCACTATTATCTCCTGTTGAGGCACAACAATTACCATTTGTGTAATACAAAGCGACTGGATTTTCAATCATACTACCAAGAAGATCCAAAACTTCCGATGCCTGATTCGATATTTTTCTAGGTGAAAATGATAACATATTAAAATTATCATGGGTTAATTTAAAATATTTCAATCTTGCTATGTCTTTATCAAATACCTGATTCATTACATACTTAATCACAGGCCAATACTCTAATTCTTCCGGCATTTCTAGTAAAGGAATTCTCTGATCCGCACAATACTTTCTTAACAGATCTCTTTTTAATTCCAGATCTTTTTCAGATGTTCTCTTCTTTAATATAATGCCACTGAGCTTTTTTTCCGAGTATTGTTCTAAATATTTTATAAATGTTTCATTCCTACATTCTTTGTAGACCCACAAACTGGTCAGGAGAATTTCCCCTCCCTCAAGATATTTAACCATCTCTGGAATTTCTATAATTCGGATTCCAGAAATTCTCTTGTCAAGATACCCTTCGCCATAAACCACTTTAATCTGCGGAAAGCGATTACTTTCAATAAATTGTTTTGTTGTATATTCCATTCATCTTCCTTCTGTGCGTTATTTTCAGTTACTCGAATTTATTATATATTCTAATCACTTATTAATTCAAGTTTTTTACATCTAAATTATTGATATTTTTTATAATTCCACAGTTATCTTTTCATATGACTTAACCTTCTCCTCTGTCCTATTTTGCTCTTGTACTTTTGATTTTAACTGAAAATCCTTTAAAGATTTCAACACAGATTTCTTTATTTCTCCCTTTTTGGGCTTTGCAGATTTTTTCTCAGAATAGACTTCCGAAGTCTGCTGTTCTGTTTCCTGTACTTTTCCTTTCTTTTCATCCAGATACTTTTCCATATCTGCGATTGCTTTCTGCACCAGAGAGCTTTCTTTATAATGTGGAATCATATCTATCAGATCACGATTTATCCTACCCGCACTCATCAGCTCATATTCCCCAGAATAATCTTGGTCACCGTCTTGCAGATCAAATCCGATTCCTTTGATTCCATGCATCCGTTCCGCTGGGATGTCCTCATATATTTTAATGGCTTCTTCTAAAGTGAGATTGTTATGGTACTCTCCCATGACCGGAAACTCCATGCACTCTGCGACATAAAAACTGATTGTGGCTTCTGGCTGTTCCTGCTCCGGCTGTTTGTCAAAGATAGAAAATCGCTCTGTATCTTCCAGACGGGAAAGTAAAGAACGGGCAGTTATAACATCGCTGTCTATATCGGATTCCTCGGATACCTCAAGCAGCCAGTCCTTGATAGTTTCTGTTTTCTTATTCAAAATATCCTCCGTGAGTTTTTCCACCTGTTCTTCTCTATTTTCAACTGTATCGTTATACTCATAGGTATCAACGTCATAACTAAAATTATCCAGGTCCGCAGCGAGCTTTTTAATCTCCTGCTGGTCAAGATACTTTTCAGATTCTTTTATATACTCTGCCAGAGTGATTCGCTCCTCTGCAATCGGGTTAATGTCCACCCGGATTCCTGCCATCGCTATGCCGGATTCATTTAAGGCATTGAAAAAGCTATCTTCTCGAATATCACCTTTATAAGAAAGAACCACATCAAGGTCAGAATCTTCCCGGTAAAGGTCTTGTCTGCTTCTGGAACCATACACTCTTGCAGCGAGCAGCTCTACCTCCTGTTCCATTCCCATATCTTCTAATACTGCCTGTGCATGATACAGGACACCTCTTTCTACTTCTGCCCTGCTCAGACTATTTAATGCCAGTTCATTTCTTCCAATCTCAGAAGTCGCACGAAGTTCCCCCTCCTGCAATAAATCTTTAGAGTGCTGGATCGTCATTTCTTCAAATTCTTTATAATCCACTTTGACACATTCCATGTCATCCATTCTTTCACTTTTAAGGATTTCATAAGCAGCTTCCTGAATGGATGCGTCTGGATTATCGTAATCATCACCCTGGATTTCATGCAGATCAGAGTCATAAAAAATAAACGAATATCCTTCTTCTGTTGCCTGTATGGTCAGATACCCTTTACTCCTGGTAAACTGCATTGCGATTCCTTCATAGGTTTGCATTGCTTCTTCCCTGCGAAATCCTTCAAAAATACTTGCCGGGCAATTCTTTTCTAATTGTATCCGCTGCATCTGTTCTTCCTGAACTTCTTCCACATCTGCCATCAGTTCTTCATAATCCACTACTTTTGCATCTTCCAGTGAGTACCCTTTATCTTCTAAAATATCACTGGCAGCTTCATCTACATAGATTGTCGGATTGTCATAGATTCCTCCATCATCCTCCTGATAATCTTCATTGTAAAATGTATAATCATAGCCATCTTCTGCGGTCTGGATTGTAAAGTATTGTTTTCCAATCTGATATGCAATCTGTACCTCATTCCAGTCCAGCATGTTTTCCATTTTATTTACCGCTTCATATATTTCCGGATTCAGCCACCCTCCGATCTGTTCATACGCATGGGTAAGCCGATCTATTCCGTTTTCACATCGGATAAAATCCATGCTTTCCTGCATCGTTTCCGTATTCTGAATACCAAGCACTTTTTCCTGATGGTTGGGCAAACGTAAATACTCCTGCATCGCTTCATCCAGTGATTCATACCGGTTTACTTTTACTACACCTTCTGCATTTACATCTTCCATCACATAAAAATTATCAACGTAATGGATCTCTGGCATTTTTAACTTTATGCCTTCCGGCAGCTTCACCTCACTGACTGCATAGAAATTAAACCGGACATCCGTTCCAGATTCATTTTTTCCTGCTATCGTTTCTTCCCAGGTATCTTTCTGTACTGCCTGTATTTCTTCGATTGTAAGTGTCTGTCCACTCCGCAGGGTTACAACAGAATCTTTCGGAAATTCCGTCAAGTCATAAAGTGTTGTTCCATTTTCCTGCAAATATTCTGAAACTGCTTCCAATGCTCCTGCGTCAAACCCGTTCCATAAGTCCTCCGCTACAAGCTGTCCATTTTCTGCTACGATAATGCCTGCCACATCGGAGCCAAATTCATCATGTTCCATTAAGAAAAACTTCTCCCCGACATATTCCTTTTCCTCAACCGTATGCCATGTCCCGTTATGTCCTTCTGCTTCATATCCTCTTGTCTCTGCTGTGATCGTCACTTCGTTTTCTCCTATCGCCTGTTCTATCCTCTGCATCCGGATCTCAGCTCTTGCCATGTCGATAAACCCATCTAAAACTACCGGGTGGCTTTCGATCACATAATCCAGGTTCAGATTTCTGCCCCGGCTGATATTTTCCGGGACTTCGATATGCTCCGCCCAGTCTTTATTCTGTCTGGAAAATCTTCCATCATGGGAAAGTTCCCGGATGGTATTTGCCATAACAAAATTCATACGTTCTTCCCCAAAGCGTTCCACGACTTCTTTTGCCGCATCCTGCTTTAAGTGCAGCCCGTCAAAATTCTCCCGGATGGCTTCTTCGATTGCTTTCTTACAGTCCAGGTTTAACTTTCTGGAATCCAGATAAGCATCCACATCCCGTTCTCCCATTGCCTGTTCCAATGTTCCTTTATAAACTGGCGGATATGCCCTGACGGAATTATGTTCCAGCATGTTCATTCTCTGCTGGACAAACTCCGGAAGTTCCTGAAATCCAAAAGAATCTACATAATAGGCTGTGATCTCTGCACCCCTGTTTATCACAATCACATCACTTACCGATAAAGAATGACCACGGAAATCTTCCGGTCGGTCAATGTTAAAGCGTTCAAAAATATTGTCTAACGTGATCGTTGGCATCCACGGTGCTGCATAAACCATCCGGTAATCCTTTCCGTCAATGGTATAGCCCAGACTCTTTGCGGATTCTATTCCCATAAACTGATAAGTATGCTCATCTCCACTATCCATCTGATAAATAGCAAACCTTCTGCTTTCTCCATGCAGAAGAAGTGTCTCATCAATCTTTTCTGCACTGTCCTGTTCCAGTTTTTCCTGTCTGGCGGCAGCTGCTTCTCTTTCTTTATGTACTTCCCATTCTGCTTCCGTGATACCAAAAATACCGTCATGTCCCAGGATTGCATTTTCTGTTTCTGCAAGAATCTGTCCTGCCTGCTCTGGATTGTCTGGATTTCCATGTAAGAGAAAAACTTCCGCACCCTCACGATACAATTCTACTGCCCTGTTTTTTTCAAGAGGATACATGTGTTCCAGTCGGATTCCTGCTTCGTGCATTTCTGTAAAACCGATCATGCCATCTGGGAAATTGTCAATCTGTGCCTGTGTTTCATTCATAAGGCTTCTCGTATATTCACTTCCCGGTCTGCGGATTGCAGTCATCATACGGTTCACCAGTCCAAGCACTTCGTCTTTGTCGTCCATCTTATATGCAAAATTCAC
>OHMN01000951.1_pt1 | contig 22187 bp, 20 predicted proteins | sample 1569361 | NCBI WGS metagenome assembly OHMN01 (sample SAMEA3541508, study PRJEB24748) | human gut metagenome | biome: human gut; feature: human-associated habitat; material: faeces | place: China | collected 2012
CGTGTGAGTTGCCTTTCGGCAACTCACACGGCCCTTTGCCATATCTTAAATTGTTATTTTCTATTCAATAATGCCATTTTCACTTGACAAACCAAATTTCCATGCTACGCTTGATGATAGAAAAAATGTAACGGTGCATATCTGCGCAGTTACAGAAAATAGGAAAAGAGGTTTCCCCATGCATATGATCGACAGAAACAGTCCCTGCTGGTGCGGCAGCGGACTCAAATACAAAAAATGCCACTACGATTTCGATGAAAAGCTGAAGATGTACGAGAACAAGGGCTGCATTGTTCCGGAGCACAACATGATCAAGACTCCGGAGCAGATTGAAAAGATCAAGGCCAGCGCAAAGGTCAACATCGAGGTTCTGGACTATGTTGCAGCGCACATCAAGGCTGGCGTCACCACCGAGGAGATTGACCAGTGGGTTTACGACGAGACAACCAAACGCGGTGCGATTCCGGCTCCGTTAAATTTCGAAGGCTTCCCCAAAAGTATCTGCACCTCCATCAACGAGGTCGTGTGCCACGGCATCCCGGACCCGGACCGTGTCCTGCAGGATGGCGATATCATCAACGTAGACTGCTCTACGATCTTAAACGGCTACTATTCCGATTCCTCCCGTATGTTCTGCATCGGCGATGTCTCCCCGGAGAAAAAACGTCTGGTGGAGATCACCAAACAGAGCATCGAGGTTGGCTTAAAAGAAGTAAAGCCGTGGCATTTCCTGGGCGATATGGGTGCTGCGATCCATGACTTTGTCCGTGAGAACGGCTATAGCGTCGTCCGCGAGATTGGCGGTCACGGCGTTGGCATTCAGTTCCATGAGGAGCCGTGGGTCAGCTATGTTTCCGAGCGCGGCACCGAAATGCTCATGGTTCCGGGTATGATGTTCACCATCGAGCCGATGGTAAACATGGGAAAACCGGATGTTTTCGTTGACGCAGATGACGACTGGACCGTGTATACCGAAGACGGAAAGCCATCTGCCCAGTGGGAGATCCAGGTTCTGGTAACGGAAGATGGTTACGAGATCATCGCTTATTAAAACAAAACACCTTTCAAATGGTAATACGGATTCCATTTAGGGTGGGAATATCATCTTCCTGATGTGTGCTGAGAAGCGTAAGCTTCCCAGCACTCTTTTTTTGCAGATAACGGATTCCTTCCATTCTGGTCCCGGCATCCAGCCCGGTAAACGGCTCATCCAGGATCAACAGGTCCGATGGTGCGCAGAGGGCACGGCAAAGGGCCACCCGCCGTTTCTGGCCGCCACTTAAGGTGGCTACCGGGCGGTTCAGTGCTTCCTGCGGCAAAAGCTCCCGGAGTTCCCGCTCCGCTTCTGCCCGGCTCATGGAAGAGGCTGCCGTCATGAGCACATTTTCCACTGCTGAAAAAGCCTCACACAGACGATCTTCCTGAAAAACGGCACCGATGCAAAGATTCTGCAGCGTTTCGTTCTCCTGCCAATCTGCTACTTTTTCATCTGCCGCTTGGCCAGCTTCTTTTGTTTTTCTTTGTACTATGATTTCACCGCTGTCTGCGTGTTCCAGCCCCATGAGGATCCGAAACAACGTGGTTTTTCCCGTTCCGGAGGGTGCCATAAGACAGTAGATATGCCCGCTCACCAGTTCCATGGAAACATGATCCAGAACCAAGTGTCCGTCAAATTGTTTGCACAAGTCATGAATCTGCAGCTTCATGCTTCCCCTCTCCTTTCTGTGGACATAACCTGGATAATGAAAACAGTACCAGCCATTCAAAGACCGCACTGATCAGAATGATCACCAGCGTCCAGGCAAACAGGTCTGCCGTCTCCAGATAGATTTTTGCCAGATACAACTGCTCACCAATGGAGTGCTCCGGCAGTCCGATCACCTCCGCTGCGGCGCCGGATTTCCAGCTCATCCCCAGTGCAATGCGGCAGCCGCTTAAAAGATACGGCATCAGCGCCGGCAGATAAATAAAGCGGATGCGCTTCCACACCGGCATATGGAACACCTCTGCCATCTCCAGAAGTTTCCAGTCCGTGCTTTTCAGGCCGGCTATCGTATTCACATAGATGACCGGCAATACCACCAGAAACGAGATTACCACGGAGAGATTGCGAGAGCCGGCCCAGATTAAGACAAGGATAATGAAGGATGCCACCGGAACTGCTTTCAGAAACAGCATGAACGGTTCCAGGATTTCTTCCAGAAGCGGCACTGCATACGCAAGAGCACCTAGCAGTATCCCGGCTGCAAATGCCGAAAAAAAGCCGATGCTGATGCGGCTGAAGGAGCCAAAAACAGAACGCCAGAAATCTGCAGACGGGAGCTGCCGCCACAATGCCTGAAGGGCCTCGAAAGGCCCCACAAGCATAATGGAATTGTGCACCACGAAAGCTGATGTCTGCCAGAATACCAGCCACAGGCAGATAATCAGCAGTTTCTTCGTTTGCGCAACATGGGAACAGTAGCGTTTCTTCCGCTTACTCATGCAGGTAATAGAAGCCGTCATCCGGTACCTGGCCGCCTACGGAAGAAGGATCTAGCTCAAAAAGAGCTTCCAGATAACCGGACAGTCTGGTCTTCATATCCTCCCCATCGATGCAGACAATGCTGCAGTACGGAATTGCTTTCTGGGCCACCGGGGCCTTTTCGATGATACCAGCTGCCGCTACCAGCTCTGCTGCATCTGCTACATTGGTATTCACCCAGTCTGCAGATTCCTTGTGTTCCTTTAAAAAGGTCTCCACCTCTTCCGGATTCTGCTCAAGCACCTCTTTGCGGCATACCGTAACACCAGTCACCAGAGAACTTCCATTTTCCGGCTGGGTCTTATCCCACTCTTCTGTCAGGTTCAGGACCATTTTTAAATTCTCATTCTGGGCCATGGTTGCAGTCACGAACGGCTGCGGCAGAAGGCCGATGGCATCTGGATTTTCTTTTAATACCGCTGCGACCTCCGTTGCCTCAGATTTATACTCGATCGTCACATCATCCGGTGTCATGCTGTTTGCACCGATCAGATACTGAAGTGCATAATCCGGTGTGGTTCCTTTTCCGGTCATGTATATGGTTTTTCCCTTCAGGTCTGCAATGTTATGGATAGAATCGTCTGCAGAAACTACATACAGCACACCCAGCGTATTGATATCAATGACCTCGATTCCCTGCTTGGTTTTCTGATACAGGACACTGGCCAGATTCGCCGGGACCAGCGCAATATCCAGATCACCAGAAACCACCTGTGCTGCCAGCTCGGAAGCATCTGCCGCCATGGTAAACTCATAAGCTCCCTCGGACTCGCCCTTGGAAGCCTCATCCATCAGGGATACCAGTCCAATGGTGGTCGGCCCCTTTAACGAGCCAACACGGAGTGTCGGTGCACCGGTCGTTGCTGCATCCGCTGCTTCAGATTCTTCCCCTGTTTGTGCCTCTGTGGTCTCCTCCGCTGTTTTATCAGCACTTGTCTGCTCTGCTGTCGTTTCTGCGGCAGAAGTCTGCGTCTTATCTGCGCCAGAGCATCCGGTCAGAACCGTAGCAGTCATGGCACAGGCCAACAGGGTTGCGATTGTTTTTTTCATGAAATCTTTCCTCTCTTTCCGCATCCAGCTTTTCCGTCAGAAACGATGGGAGTATTTTGCTCCTTTTCTGTTTTGTTTCTTCCAGATTAGTACGGATACCATTTTATTCTATCATAAAATCCAAAAAATTCCTATGTATCTCCAGAAACACTTGCGGTTTGGAAGATTTATGCTATAGTAAAGATGAACGTTATTCTTAGGAAAATGTATCATTTTACAGCCGGACGCAACAGACTGCGCTCGATTCATACAAAAACCCGTGACTGCAGCAAATTCCGTTTTCTGGAACACTCGCGTGAACAGAAGCATGAAGTCTATGCAGTTACGAAAAGAAAGAGAATTCCGTGCGGACCATTTTGGCTGCAACAAACTTTGTTCTCATTTCTATCCGTTCACAGGGAGCAGTATTCCTGTTACCTTTCACGCACTGCGTGTCTCGTAACACACTTCTTTATTCTGTCCTGTTTCCGTCTGCCTTCTTAAGTTTCCGTTCATTGTATCCCCAATCAATCTAATTTAAATGCTGAAAAACAGGGGACAAAAGCACTCCGCAGGGATGCGGCAGAGCATGCCGTTTTATCAGCGAAAAAGGAGAAAACAATGAAAACAGCAACAAAAAACCAAATCAGCTCTGAACTTTCCCACTCCCGGACTTCCTTTATGGTGAAGCTGGCCCTTATGGTGGCTATTATCGTAGTCATGGCATTCTCGCCGCTGGGCTATCTGCGTACTCCGGGACTTACCATTACCTTTTTAACCGTTCCGGTTGCCGTCGGTGCCATTATCCTTGGACCTACAGCCGGTGCCATCTGCGGTGCAGCCTTCGGTCTGACCAGCGTTGCCATGGCTTTAACCGGCGGTTCCGCTTTCAGCGCAGCACTTCTGCAGATCAACCCGTTCGGCCTTTTATTCACCTGCCTGGTTCCAAGAATCCTGGAAGGATGGATCTGCGGCCTGATCTTCCAGCTGGTAAAGAAGTTTTCCAAAAACGGTGCCTATATCGTTGCCAGCCTGGCCTGCCCGCTGCTCAACACCCTGTTCTTTATGGGTTCCCTGGTGCTATTTTTCTATAACACCGAGTACATCCAGAACCTTGCATCCGGTCTTGGCGCAGCAAACCCACTGATCTTCGTTATCCTGTTTGTAGGCGTTCAGGGTGCGATCGAGGCTGTGGCATGCACCATACTCGGAAGCGCTGTATCCCGTGCACTGGGTGCAGCATTCCGCCAGTAAAAACGGGCTATATATTTTTCATGAATTTTTGCTCGTGACTGTGAAGGTACTGAACAGTTACGAAACGATTTCATAAGCCGCAGGAATCCTGCGGCTTAACTATTTCAAACATGGAGGGTTCATCATGAAATTATTCGACTCTGTCAGAGAGATTCCCATTACTGATCTTGAGGGTCTTCGCATCGGCAACGCCCAGGATTATGAGGCCATGACCGGTGTAACGGTTCTGCTCTTCGACCACGGTGCAAAAGCCGGTATTGATATCAGCGGAGGGGGACCTGCTTCCCGGGAAACGCCACTTACATCCCCCATCACTGCAGACAATCCGCTCAATGCCATTGTACTCTCCGGCGGCTCTGCCTTCGGCCTGGCTGCCAGTGACGGGGTCATGCGCTATCTGGAAGAACACGGTATTGGTTATGAAACCGGATTTGCGAAAGTACCATTAGTCTGCCATTCCTGTATCTACGACCTGAGTATTGGACGTTCTGATATCCGACCGGATGCTGCTATGGGCTATGCTGCCTGTCAGGATGCAGAACATCCGCATCCGGTATCCGGCATCTTAGGCGGAGGTACCGGCGCCAGTGTTGGCAAAATCTATGGCCGCGACAAAGCAACCAAAACCGGTCTTGGCATGTATGCAGTCTCCATCGGTAACTTAAAGATTGCCGCAGTTGTAATCTTAAATGCCTTCGGCGATGTCTTCAATCCGACTACCGGCGAAAAAATTGCCGGTCCAAGAAAACCAGATGGCAGCGGATTCTTTGATACACTGGAAGAGCTTTACAAATTCAGCCAGAGAACCGACCAATTCCAACACGATCCAAACAGCAAAGCCAATACCACCATCGGTGCTATTATCACCAACGGCGCGTTTTCCAAAGCAGAATTAAGCAAAATTGCTTCCATGGCTCGCAGCGGCTACGCACGCTGCATTAACCCGGTAGGCACCATGGCCGATGGCGATTCCATCTATGCCGCCTCCATCGGAACCGTAGAAGCAGACTTAAATGTTGCCGGAACACTGGCGGCAGAAGTCATGGCAGAGGCAATCCAAAATGCAGTAAAGGCGGCCCGGTAGGCCGCCTTTTTTAAAACAGATTTCCATCCTCGTCAAATGTCAGAGGTGCAGGTTCTGACACAATTCTGTCAAACATCATCGGGATCTTTGCAGATTCCGTGAGGATGAAGAAAGTAAGGCTGAATTAAAGCGCAGAATGGACCATTGGCAGGAAATGGCACAAGAACTCAATAGTACGGTAGATTTGCACTAAGAAATCAAAGGGGCTGTCACAGATTTTGTGGCAGCCCCTTTTCAATTCTCTCTGTTAAGCACTAATAACCTGACGCTTCTTTTTTGATTTTTCTTTTACAAACACCTTATAATCCTCTGTCATTGGTTTATAATCGAATCCCCCCGCTTTTAACAGCAGATACATCTCGCTGTTGCGTTCAATAATATCGGATGCAATTACTGCATCTTTCATGGAAATTCCTACTCCTAACGCTCCATGATTTGCCATCAGAAGCCCGGCATTAGTTCCAATTCCCTCCTTTACATATTCAGCCAGTTCTTTGGATCCAGGAAATGCAAACGGAACAATATTAATATCTCCACCCAGATATAAAGACTGTTCGGTATCAATTGCCGGCATGATATCCAGTTCCTTAATCAAACTAACCGTTGTTGCATATTTTGAATGGGTATGTACCAGGGCCCGAAGTTCCGGACGTGCCCGATATACCCCTAAATGCATGGAACACTCAATAGATGGCTGGTGTTTTCCTGAGACTATCTCTCCATTCAGATTTACCACAACCAGATCCTCTTCTGTCATCGTATCATATGGCAGACTTGTCGGTGTGATAACGACCAGATCTGTTCCATCCGCTCTGGCACTCAGATTTCCTACTGTTCCTAACAGATAACCTCTTTCCACCATCAGACGGCAGCCCCATAAGACTTCCTCTTTTGCTTTTTGTAATGCATCTGACATATCCACAATTCCTCCATCCTATATTTTCAGACTGCTTTCCCATTCAATCAGCTGTACCAGTTCCTCTGTGTTTTCAGCCATCCGGATCTTATTTAAGTTAACTTCATTTTCCAGAAGATGAATCAGCTGATACAACGCTGTTAAATGGATCGTTTTATCCGGAGTAGCCAAAACCATAATGATATCTGCGTCCATATATCCATCTATTGATATTCTCTCTGGCATTCGGTAAAGTGACATTGCGGGCCTGGCTACTCCGTCATCTACACCTGCATGCGCAACAATCACACCATCCGCCAGCATGATATATGGCTGATTTTCCTGAATCAGCCGGATCATCTTATTAATATAGCGCAGCTCAATGCTTCCGTTTTCCCATAAAACATTGGACGCATTTCGAATTGCCTCATCCCATGGATAAATCTCCGCCGCAAATTCTATATTTTCCGGCTTCAGCAGATCCCGCAGGCAAAGTCCTTCATTCCGCAATTCCGGATATGCTTTTCCGGAAAATGATGACAAATACTGGTGCAGGCTTTTTTCCAGTTTATCCCGTTCCTGAACGACTGCATAACGCTCTATCAAAGCCATAATCCCTTCTGTCGTTACATTTTCATAGCTGACTCCCTCCAGCTCCCGAAGTACTTTTTGACGAAAAATCTTTCCTGTGTACTCATTAAATGAAGGGGTTACCACAAACTGAATCTTGTCTGTGTTTAATCTTGTCGTTGTAAAAACAATCTGGAAATCTTTCTGATATTCTTCGAATCCACGGATGGAAAGGCAAGCTGTAAATTCAATTTCCGGAAACATTTCTTCCAATGTAATGTGTAAAAAATGCGAAACTGTAATTCCATTGCTGCATACAACAACTGCTTTTTTTCTTGGCTGCATGGTTCCCAGAAGACCTTCCTTTCGCAGCCATGCTCCAATCAATGCGGTTATGTAAATCGTTTCACGATCCGGCATTGTTTCTCCAAGCAGCGTTTCCAATGGAAATACAGACAGCTTTACGATTTCGTGCAAGTACTGATATTTTGGAAGAATCATATCTGAGATATCAGGCTGCACATGATAATGATACCGGATCCGGTATACCGCCGGCTGTAAATGCTGTAACAATGCCTCCAAAAGACCTTCCTTATCAGAAATCTGTACACAACTGATCCGTTCAAAGCACTTGATTGCATCCTGTGCTGCTGCTTTCAGCTGTGCCTGATTTTCACCTGCTTCATTCCGGCTGGAATACTTGGAAATCTGGAGCTGTATTGTAAAAAAGATTTTTTCTTTTTCACTGTCAATTCCATGCTTTATGCAAAAAAAGGACATAACCATATATTCTTTGGTGCCGGTTACATGCCTGCAGGACTCCGGCAAGTTCTGCAGCAGGCATCCGTTCCGAATCTGCCGTAAAAGGAATGCCAGAATATATGGAAATTCTTTCATCCGTTCATCTGCATAACAGACAGACAGCTTCTCTTCTATTTCTTTTATATCTGATCTCAGCTGTTCCAGCTCTGTCTGTTTTATGTGGTAAACCACAGCGAGACGTTCCTCGCCTCCAGGAATATTCAAATTCTCCCTTAATGCCTGGATAATCAATCCACGCTTGTCATATTCCTCTCCATAAACCACATATCCACGCTTTCTGTCGTAATTCAGCTCCAGGCCATAAGATTTCATAATTTCCTGAACCCGTTTCAGATCACTCATCAACGTATTTTTACTGATTTTCAATTCATCTGTAAAATGATATGTAGACAATTCTTCTGTGTGACATAACAGACGTAAGGTCAGCCAGCTGTATCGTTCTTCATCTGAGAGAACATAGGTGTACTCGGCTGTTTTCGAATCTTCTGACTGATACTCCCTGATTACCGCAAGCGAAACCAGAAATCTCCCCGTTTTCAGCCATTTGATTTCCTCGAAACCATTCTTTTTCAGGTAATCGTTAATTTTTCCAAGGCTGTAGCTGATCTGTTTCCTGCTCAGCCCTAAGGACTGTTCCAGTTCTTTTCCTGAAACCGACGGATCATTCACGATCATCTTTAATATCTTAACTCCCCTTTGATCCAGGTACACCTTCAATCTCTCCTTTCAGAACTATTTTTCCCCTTCCTGGGCCAGATCTTCGGCTTCTTCCTTTCTCAGTGCCTTATAATAAGAAATAAAGCATACAAACCAAACCACTAAAATGATCAGCGGAATAAAATTGCCCTGCAGGAACTGGAACACGTGTGAAATAGAATATGTAAATACCGGTCCATTGATCAGGCTGTTACTGATCAGTTCTCCTGCATTGAGTGATACACTTCCGGTAACCGTTGCAAGCTCTGTCATAAACGGAGCAAATGCAGTTCCCACCCATAAAAAGATGGGACAGCTGATTGCCGCAAGAATAAACATCTGAATCAGATTTCCCTGTGTTACAAGAAATGCTGGAACTGCCAGGGATGAGCCCATCAGGCCGGCAAACGGAAGAATTCCGTTTCCAGGTAAAATCGCAGAAAACAACAGCATAAATGGAATGCTCCAGAGAATCGTAAGCCAGATTTCGTTGCATCCTCCCATAATCGGCCAGTCAAGACCAACGTTGAGCTCTTTTCCTTCGAATTTCTTATTCATAAATTCGCTCATTGCCTCAGAAATAGGTGATAATGCCTGCATAAAATACTTAGCTACTACCGGGAAAAGTGTCATGGCAGTCGCCGACTTTACACCCAGGATCAGCACATCAGCAAAAGCATATCTTGCCACCGCACCAAATAAACATCCTAAAATAAATCCCAGCACATGATTCTCAGCAAAAATACCAAACTTGTTTCTCAGAGTTTCGGTATCGAACTTGCGATCCATACCCGGAATTTTCTTCAGCAGGCAGGCAATCGGATACATAACTGCGCAAAAGGTTAATGTTGTATGCGTACAGGTCACTCCCGGGATTCCTGTTAATTTTTCGATTCTATGCTGGTTTGCATCTGCCGATTTCAATTCTACCACAACCTGCACTGCTGCCACCACAAATGCCAGAATAACACTCTTTGTAATGGATGCCACTGCAACTGCTGTGAAGATTTTCAGCCATACATTCCACAGATCTGCATTGATCGTATTCGTTTTATTTAACAGGATCATTAACACATTGATTCCGATCAGCAACGGAAACATTAAAAATGCGTACGGCCAGGACCAGGAAATGGTTGCCATAGTAGTCCATCCACCGTCAACAACCGGAAATGACATGCCCGTTGCTGACATAATTGCCTGTGCCGCCGGATTCAGGGAATCCTTCATGAAGCTGATAATCAGGTTCATTCCGGTAAAAGCTACGGCCAGTGTAATACCAGATGAAATCGCATCTTTAACTTTCATTCTCACGATCAATCCGGCAATGATCATAATAAACGGAACAAATACTGACGCCCCAAGGCCCAGAAAAAAGTTTACTATCTGAGTAAGTATCTCCATAATTTCCTCCTGCTATTTACAAAGTTCAATCAGTTTATTCAATTCATCTGCCTGTTTTACTCCGGTTAAAAATGCAATTCCATTAATTACCGGAACCGGATATTCCTTTGTCGTTTTTGTAATGGAAATATATGCCACACTGTCTCTTAATTCCGTATCCAGAGAACGAATGTTTACTGCTTTCACTGCTGCATCCACATGATTTTCTTTCAGAAGACGGTTTACCTTACTTGCTACTGCCTGGGAAGTTGCTACTCCACTCGCACATGCTACTACAATCTTTTTCATTATGAATCCTCCAATCCATCCATTGATATAATCAGTTTCCAATACTCCTCAACCGTGTTTGCATGGTCCAGTTTTTCCATCAGTTCTACCTTTTGCAGGTTATTGACCAGAATCTGTAAAAGTTCTATATGGCTTTCTCCTGCATCTGCTTCCTGGAAACCAAGCATAAATGCAAATTTCACCTGATGGATAATCTCATTTGCTGCCATTTCTCTCCATGGAATAGGATGTTTTAACCGAACACATGCAACAAAAGGCTTTACAATACATTTAGGATCTGTATGCGGAATTGCCACCGGATAAGGTTCAATCGGCAATGCCGTAGGATAATTTTTTTCCCGTTCCTTGATTGCTTCTAAAAATCCTGCACGAATATATCCAGCTTTTTCCAGCTTCTCTGCCAGGATAGAAAACACCTCATCTGTACTTTCTGCTTCCAGATCCAGTTGAACAAGTTCCTTATAAATAATGTCTCTATTCAATGTTCCAGCTCCTTATTCTCTATTTCAGAAACAGACTCTTGCGCGCTTACTGACCATTTCTTATACTTCCATTATACGTCTGCCTCCCTTTTTTTCAATGATACCTTGGGACATTCTTTGCACATGGCTGTGCTCATTCCTGTGAATGACAATCCGTTTGCACAACAGAGTTCTGTATTTCAGAAAAAAAATCCATGCTGCTTGCGTTCACACGCAAACGGCATGGATTTTTTCTTTTTTCTTTTCTATTTTTTAGAACACGTTATGCCTGCTCCGGTACTTTCTGCGCCTCTTCCCGGTCTTTCAGGATCTTATCAATACTTACGATCTTCGTACACAGCGCGAACAGGTCCATTGCCAGGATCAGATCACTCAGCGGTGGATAGGACGGTGCAATACGGATATTGGTGTCATGAGGATCCTTTCCATATGGATAGGTTGCTCCGGCACCGGTCATAACCAGACCGGCTTTCTTACAGCGCGCTACGATAGCCTTTGCACAACCATCCAGGGAATCGAAGGCGATAAAGTAGCCTCCCTTGGGCTTGGTCCATGTTCCGATACCAAGACCGCCAAGCTCACGCTCCAGGGTATCAATGACTGCCTCAAACTTCGGACGCAGGATATCCGCATGCTTGCGCATATGCTCTACCATGCCATGGATATCACCAAAGTAACGGACATGACGCAGCTGGTTTACCTTATCATGGCTGATGGTCTGGAATTTCAACTGCTTCTCAATATCCTCCAGGTTGTTGCGGGAGGTTGCGATGGCTGCAATACCGGAACCCGGGAAGCTGATTTTTGAGGTGGAAGCGAATTTGTAAACCATATCCGGGTTGCCGGCACGCTTACACTCTGCCAGGATCTCAATCAGGTGGTCCTGATCGTGATCGTATAAATGATGTACGCCATAAGCATTATCCCAGTAGATACGGAAATCCGGAGCGGCCGGTTTCAGTCTTGCAAAGCGGCGGACGGTCTCATCAGAATAACTGGTTCCGGTCGGATTGGAATACTTCGGCACGCACCAGATACCCTTAATACTGTCATCCTCTGCCACAAGTCTTTCCACCATATCCATGTCCGGGCCATCCGGAGTCATCGGAACATTGATCATCTCAATGCCGAAATACTGGGTAATGGCAAAATGACGGTCATAACCCGGTACCGGACAAAGGAACTTCACTTTATCTAATTTGCACCACGGAGTACATCCCATTACGCCGTGAGTCATGGAGCGGGATACGGTATCGAACATAACATTCAGGCTGGAATTGCCGTAAATGATGATGTAATCCGGAGCTACCTCCATCATGTCTCCGATCAGCTCTTTGGCTTCCTTGATTCCGGTCAGTCCACCATAGTTACGGCAGTCGGTTCCGTCTTCACAGGTTAAGTCATCGCTGCTGCTTAATACATCCATCATTCCCATGGAAAGATCCAGCTGTTCTACACTTGGCTTACCTCTGGACATGTCCAGTCTTAAATCCTTTCCCTGAAACTCTTTGTACTGGACAGAAAGCTGCTTTCTGAGCTCCTGCAGTTCCTCTGTGCTCATCTCTGCATATGGCTGCATCTTCTTTTTCCTCCTCATCAGCTGTGTACTCCCTTTCTTCACCCAGGCGCTGACACCCGGTGTTCTTGGTTTGCATTCCATTCTACACGAAATATATCGGTATTACAATCGCATTTTTCACAAATTTAATAGAATATATATTCGATTTCTGTCTCTGATTTTCCTGCAAAGACATCTGAGTGAAAACTGTCTTTTTTACCGGGACATCCGTTCACGCACCAGCTGATTCACCACAGCCGGGTCTGCCTTGCCCTTCATGGCGCGCATGGTCTGGCCTACGATAAAGCCCATAGCTTTTTCTTTTCCAGCCTTAAAATCTGCAACGGACTGCGGGTTCTTCTCTAACAGCTCCTCGATGGTCTTTGTCAATGCACCGGTATCATTTACCACCTTTAATCCGTGCTCTTCGACATAGCGCTCCGGATCCACATCTTCCTTAAATACTGCCTCAAACACGTCCTTTGCAACGGTACGGTTGATGACGTTTTTATCTACCAGGCTGATGAGCTTCGCCAGGTTCTCCGGGGAGAAGGTCATGTCTTCCGGCTCCTGCTCCTGTTCTTTTAAGAGGCGCATGGCCTCGGTCATAAGCCAGTTGGAAACCTCCTTCGGCTTGCCGCACAGTGCTACCGTCTGTTCGAATACATCGGCCAGATGCTTGGAACCGGTCAGGATCTCTGCATCGTACTGCGGCAGTCCGTACTCACTCTCGTAGCGGGCCAGTTTCTCGGTGCGAAGCTCCGGCTGTGCAGCCTTCACACGATCAATCCACTCATCCGAAATCCATACCGGAACCAGATCCGGGTCTGGGAAGTAACGGTAATCCTGCGCATCTTCCTTGGAACGCATCGCATGGGAGGATTCCTTGTTGTCATCCCAGCGGCGGGTTTCCTGAATGACCTTCTTGCCATCCTCGATCAGCTCGATCTGGCGGGTACGCTCGCCCTCGATTGCACGGGCAATGGCCTTAAAGGAGTTTAAGTTTTTCATCTCAGTTCTGGTACCGAACTCCGGTGCGCCCACTTCGCGGACAGAGAGGTTGACATCCGCACGCATGGAGCCCTCCTGCAGCTTACAGTCGGAAGCGCCAAGGTACTGGATGATCAGGCGAAGTTTTTCCAGATAGGCAATGACCTCGTCAGCGCTGCGCATATCCGGCTCGGACACGATCTCAATTAACGGAACACCGCTTCGGTTGTAATCAACCAGAGAGCAGTCCTCCCACTCATCATGGACCAGCTTTCCGGCATCCTCCTCCATGTGGATTTCGTGGATACCGATCTTTTTCTTACCTGCAGCGGTATCGATCTCGACCCAGCCGTCATGGCAGATTGGCAGATACAGCTGGGAGATCTGATAGTTCTGCGGGTTATCCGGGTAGAAATAGTTCTTCCGGTCGAATTTGCAGTACTGGTTGATGCCGCAGTTCGTAGCCAGTCCGACTGCCAGTGCGTACTCTACAACCTGCTTGTTTAAAACCGGAAGGGAACCCGGCATACCGGTGCAGACCGGGCAGGTATGGGTGTTTGGCGCACCGCCGAATGCGGTGGAACAGCCGCAGAAAATTTTGGTTTTGGTCGCCAGTTCTACGTGAACCTCCAGGCCAATGACGGTCTCATACTGTTTGCTCATGTTACTGCGCCTCCTTTTCTACTGCTTTTGCTTCTGCCTGTTTTGATACGGCCGGCTCTCTGTCCTGCTTCGCTTCTGCCTCTTTCGCCATGACTGGCTCTCCATCCAGCTTCGCTTCTGCCGCTTTTGCCAGTTCCGGTGTTTCGTAGCTTCTGCTGCATTCATACGCATAACCGGCGCGGATGATGTTCTTTTCCTTGAAGCAGTCTCCGATCAGCTGCAGACCGATCGGCAGTCCCTTCGAATCTTTTCCGCAGGGAACGGTCATGCCAGGAAGTCCTGCCAGGTTTACGGAAATAGTATAGATATCACCCAGATACATCTGAAGCGGATCACTTAAGGACTCGCCTAACTTCGGCGCGGTGGTCGGTGCCGCCGGTCCTAAAATGACATCGTATTTTTCAAAGGCCTGATCGAAGGCTTTCTTAATGAGCGCCTTGGTGCGGAGTGCCTTTAAATAGTAAGCATCGTAATAGCCGCTGCTTAAAACGAAGGAACCAAGCATGATACGGCGTTTTACCTCCGGGCCAAAGCCCTCGGAACGGCTCTTTTTGTACATGTTGTGAAGACCCTCGTATTCCTTTGCACGGTGTCCGTATTTTACACCATCGAAACGGGATAAATTGGAGCTTGCCTCTGCGGAAGCGATGACATAGTAAGCCGGAATGGCGTATTCCACCAGGCTTAAGTCAAACTCTTCGACAATAGCGCCCTTCTCTTCCAGAACCTTTGCTGCCTTTAAGATGGCATCCTTCACTTCCGGATCCAGGCCCTCGCCAAAGTAATCACGCGGGATGCCGATGCGCATGCCCTTTACATCGTCCACCAGGGCAGAGGTAAAATCGCAGTCCTCTCGTTTCATGGAAGTGCTGTCCTTCTTATCATAGGAAGAAATTGCTTCCAGGATCGTAGCACAGTCCGTCACATCCTTTGCGACCGGTCCGATCTGGTCCAGGGAAGAACCATAGGCAATCAGGCCATAACGGGAAACGGTTCCGTAGGTTGGCTTGATGCCGGTGACACCGCAGAAAGAACTCGGCTGGCGGATGGAACCGCCGGTATCGGAGCCCAATGCGAAGAAGCACTCATTTGCTGCCACTGCCGCACAGGAACCACCGGAGGAACCGCCCGGCACATGTTCCGGGTTCCACGGGTTTTTCGTCTCGCCGTAAGCAGAAGTCTCGGTGGTGCTTCCCATGGCAAACTCATCCATGTTTGTCTTACCAAGAATGATAGCACCTGCTGCCTCCAGGTTTTTTACTGCCTCGGCCGTGTAAGTCGGCTTGAAGTTATCCAGAATTTTGGAACTGCAGGTTGTCAGCAGGCCCTCTGTACACATATTATCCTTAATAGCAATCGGAACACCGGCAAGCGGGCCGGTCAATGTTCCGTCTTCAATCTGCTTCTGCACTTCTCCGGCACGCTTTAACGCACCTTCCTCATCTACGGTCACATAACAATTTAATACCGGCTCCAGTGCCCTGATCTGCACAAGGGCTGCCTTTGTGGCTTCCACTGCCGTAATCTCGCCGGATTTGATCTTTTTTCCAAGCTCTACCGCTGTTAAATCTAAGATACTCACGTCGTTTCCTCCCTTTATTCTACCGTCTTCGGAACCTTAAACGCTCCATCCTTCTGCTCCGGCGCATTCAGCAGGATCTTATCCCGCTCATCTCCATTGGTTACCACATCTTCCCGGAACACATTTGTCACCGGAAATACATGCGACATCGGCTCGACTCCGGTCGTATCCAGTTCGTTTAACTTGTCAATATAGTCTAACATCCGGCCCATATCCTGTTTTGCAGCCTCTTTTTCTTCGTCCGAGAGTTCCAGTTTTGCCAGAATTCCTACATATTCGATGGTTTCATCGCTGATGATATTTGCCATATTTTCAATCCTTTCCTGCCGGTTTCCAGGTTGCACCGGCACCCTGTCTGTTTCTCCAACTGCCATGGTATTTTTCGTTTGCACCGGCACTGTCACAGAAACTTCCATTTTTATCGCCTTGCCACTGCGTTTTTCAAAACTGATTACGCTGATTACGGTTCCAGTCTGGTCACGTCACGCGGGAACAATGAAGTCTCACGTACATTCTGCTCGTCTAACAGGCGCATGGTCAAACGCTCTAAGCCGATGCCAAGACCACCGTGCGGCGGCATGCCATATTTGAAGATCATCAGGTAATCCTTGATGTCTTCCGGGTCCATTCCGCGCTTCGCCATCTTCTCCAGGATCATCTGGTAATCGTGGATACGCTGACCTCCGGTGGTGATTTCCAGACCCTTATACAGCAGGTCAAAACTTAAGGTGAAACGCTCATCTGCCGGGTCATCCATGGCGTAAAACGGACGTTTTTTCGATGGATAATGGGTGACAAACACGAAATCGCTGTCGTACTCTTCCTTGAAATAACGGCCGATCAGCACTTCCTCCTCTGGCTCTAAGTCGAATGGGTTGCGGATCTTCCGGTTATATTTTTCCGATACCAGCTGCTTTGCCTCATCGAAACGGACCTGCGGGATCTGGGTGATGGATGGAAGATCGATGTCAAGCATGTCCAGCTCTTTCTTATAATCTTTCTTTAACAGCTCCATGGTATATTTTAAGAATCCGGTCTCCATCGCCATGACATCTTCAAAGCTGTCGATATAGCCCATCTCAAAATCCAGTCCGATATATTCGTTTAAATGACGGGTGGTGTTGTGCTTCTCGGCACGGAACACCGGAGCCACCTCAAATACACGGTCAAACACGCCGACCATCATCTGTTTGTAGAACTGCGGACTCTGTCCAAGCTCTGCTTTTTTGTTGAAGTAGTTTAATTTAAAGACGTTTGCGCCGCCCTCTGCGCCGCGGGATACGATCTTCGGGGTATGCACTTCGGTGAATCCCTGACTGGACAAAAACTCACGGAAAGCGCGTACAATGCCTTCCTGAACTTTGAATTTTGCACGTTCGCGGACATTTCTTAAGGATACCGGACGAAGACTTAAACGTGTCTCTAAGGAGGTATTCATCTTCCATTTGTTGATGGCGATCGGCATAACCTCGGACGGCTGGGACAATACCCGGATACCGGTAAGACGGAGTTCAAATCCCTGCGGGGCACGCTCCTCCAAAGTAACCACACCGGTCACTTCCACAGCGGATTCTTCCTTCAGTTCTTTTAGATCGAAGTCGGTTTTTCGTTCCTCATACACACACTGCACCAGACCTTCTGCCTTGCGCAAAATAACAAATGCAAACTCACCCATATCACGGATGTTGTGGACTGCACCGTTCATTTTTACGACCTTTCCGACATAATCTCCGCTTAAGATTTCGCTGATTCCGATGGTTTCCTTTTCCTTTACACCTGTTAAAAATTCCATGCTGTTCTCTCCTTACCTGAATGTGGTGGTTCTGTATTCCGGAAGGAATTTTGGGAAACTATCAGGAAATACACGTTGGTGAATTTCTGATATGTAACACAAAAAATCCCGTCGCGGAATACTGTTACATATTCCGGGACGGGACACTATGATTTTGTTATGTTCCGCGGTACCACCCGCATTGAGACCTGACTTTCTTTCCCCTTTGAACGAAAGCGGCTCCACTCTTTTAAGACACGTAACGTGTGTCCTACGGATACCCCTACGCACATGACTGGCAACTTGAACCGTTTAACAGTCTATGTCTTTCGAAATACCGGCTCCGGAGTGTTCCCTGTGAGCCAGAGTCCAACCTGACGGCGCTCTCAGTCGGTGACGCCCTCTTCCTGTCGAAGTCCTGCTGGCAAGAGTCTCCTTCACTGCCATTTGTTTGGTTTTCTTTCAGAAGTGTTCCTCTGAAAATTGACATCATAATAACACAAGTTTTTTTGCTTGGCAAGTCCAAAATTTTAATTTATGAACCAATTGGCAGCGTTTTTATTCGTTTTTCCACAAATTCATCAAAAACATGCTGTTTCAGGCAGATTTTCCATATCTTTTTTCGAAGTCTGACCACCCGCATAGCAATGGCGCTTTCCCTCACACGGTCTATTCTTGCCACCTCCCGGTAAGGAAGCTCCTGCAAAAAGACAAGCCGGATCAGTTCCATTTCCTTGCTGCTAAAAAGACATAGGACACCAGGTGCACAGCTTTCCAGATTCAGCTTTTCGATGACTGCATTTTCCATGCTGCATGCACTGGTCTCCTCTCTAAGCTCGCTTCTTTCTGTCCGTTCCAGCTCTTCTAACTGCTCCCGCTTTCGTTTTTCCTGCCGTATGGTATCGATCAGCCGGTTGACCAGACACGTTTTAAAATATTGTTTCGCCTGTTTTTCTGTCAGATTTTCGAAGATTTCCAGATGTTTTTCATTCGCGATAATGGCTACAACTGCATCATGAATGATGTCTTCCGCATGGTACGGCAGCCCGGTATTTTTCAATTTCCGATATAAAAACCAATAGTAAAACTGCTTGTGTTTCTCATAAAATGTTCCAAGATCCATAAGTAAGTATCCCCTCTGGCTCTATGCCATTTTCTGTTGGAAACACTATAGCACGCAATATTTTTTGTAACTACAAAGGTGGCACATTCCGCCGCGTTTTTGACGAAATATGCCACCTTGTTACTGTTTTTTGGCTCAAATGCAGCGATGCATCGCACCATTTCGCTTCCGTTCCTGCCTCTGTTGCAGATAGGAATTTTCCTACACAAGCGTACTCAAAGCCTTCTTAAACTGCCGTCTGAATAAGAGTATCGTAAACGATACTGCCAGGAAATCTGCAACCGGTTCTGCCGTATAAACCGCCATAGTCTGGTTGCCTGCCAGCACATGCGGGAGGATATAGATCAGCGGAAGCAGCAAGATAAACTTTCTGGTTACTGCCACAACGATTGATTCCTTTGCAAAGCCAATGGAGGTAAATGTCATCTGGCAGGCGATCTGAATGCCAAACATAAAGATGCAGCCCATGTAGATGCGGAGTGCGCGGGACGTAAATGCAAGAAGCTCTGCATCCGCAGTAAACATCCCTGCAAAGGCCTGCGGAACCAGCTCCACAAACAGCCAGATCAGGACCGAATAGGTCAGGCTTACCTTTAACAGAAGCTTAAACGCGCCCTTTACACGCTCTGCATTCCGTGCGCCGTAATTGTAGCTGATGATCGGCTGGGCACCCTGACCAAGTCCCTGCAGCGGAAGCATCGCAAACTGCATGGCACTGGTTAAAATGGTCATGGCGCCGACTGCAATATCACCGCCGTATTTTAACAGAGAGGAGTTAAAGCAGACTGAAATCACACTCTCACTGGACTGCATAACGAAGGTCGCTGCACCCAGAGCCACACATGGCAGAATGATGGATGGATTCAGTCCCATTGTACTAAAACGAATCTTTAAGCGTGTCTTTTTTCCGGTTAAAAACGCCAGAACCCAGACCGTGGAAACCGCCTGGGAAATGACTGTTGCAAGTGCCGCTCCACGGACTCCCATATGCATTCCAAAGATAAATACCGGATCCAGGACAATGTTTGTAACTGCACCGATAAGTACGGAAAGCATGCCGGTTTTTGCAAAGCCCTGGGCTGTGATAAACATATTCATACCGAGTGTCAGCTGCACAAAAATCGTTCCCAGGGAATACAGATTCATATAGCTGACTGCATACCCTATCGTGTTCTCGCTGGCACCGAAAGCCAGAAGCAGGTTCCGGTTAAATAAAAACAGAATCGCTGTCAGGATCACGGAAATTACCACCTGAAGCGTAAAACAGTTCCCTAAAATTTTCTCTGCCTGATCATAATCCTGCTTTCCCATGTGGATGGAAGCACGCGGGGCACCTCCGCTTCCCACCAGGGCCGCAAATGCCGAAACGATCATAATGAGTGGCATGCAGACTCCGACTCCGGTCAAGGCCAGTGCGCCGGATTCCGGAATGTGACCGATGTAAATACGGTCTACAATATTATACAGCATGTTGATCAGCTGTGCCGTAATGGTCGGAATAGCCAGAGATCGGAGCAGTTTTCCGATGGGCTCTGTCCCCAAAAAATCTTTTTCGTTGTTCATACGTTTTCCTCTTTCATGTAAGGGCCTAAATGCCCTAGAACTTCTATTATACACATTTCTTATAAGTATATGCAAGCAGTACTTTATAAAATTGTATTTTTTCAAAGACTTTTCCTGTTTTTTGAAAATACACTTGCATTTCTAAAGCAAATCGTCTATGCTTCTTTGCAAGAAGCAAACTCTGGAGAGTCTCATGTATGGAGCGCCGAAGGTGTACAGCACGAAACGTGCCAATCTCTCAGGCAAAAGGACAGAGCACATGATGCAGCAATGCATCCGTCTTTCCACACTCTTTAGAGGGAGTTTTTCACCTGCAGTCACGCAGTTGGAATACTTCCTTTTTTGTTTACCAAAAACTGGTTTTCTTCCGGTTTTCTTCCCCCAGAGCTTCTATCAAACAAAACCCCTAAGGGAGAAAGAGTGAGTATTATGTTAACTAATGTAAGTAAGTTTCTGAACTGGCTGGATGGCTTTGTATGGGGCGTCCCCCTGATCGTTCTGATTCTGGCAACCGGAATCTTTTTGACGGTCCGCCTGCGCGGCATCCAGTTCCACAAGCTGGGCATGGCCTGTAAGTACATGTTCCAGAATGAAGGCGAAGGCCACGGTGAGGTCAGCAGCTTTGCAGCCCTCTGTACCGCCTTGTCCGCAACCATCGGTACCGGCAACATCGTCGGCGTCGCAACCGCCCTCGTTGCAGGCGGCGCAGGTGCCCTGTTCTGGATGTGGATCGCAGCCTTATTCGGCATGGCAACCAAATATTCCGAGGGCGTTCTCGCCATCAAATACCGTGTTGTCGATGAAAGCGGGCATGTACTCGGCGGACCGTTCTACTATATTGAAAACGGAATGGGCCAAAACTGGCGCTGGCTTGGTAAGATTTTCGCATTCTTTGGTGCCGGTGTCGGCCTTCTCGGAATCGGTACCTTCACCCAGGTAAACGGCATCACTGCCGCTGCCGGAGACTTTTTCGATAAAAATAATGTGCACGTGATCAATCTCTTCGGGCACGATTACAGCATCGCCGTTATCGCAACCGGCATCATTTTAACCATCTGCGTGGCTCTGGTCGTGCTTGGCGGCATTCAGCGTATCGCAAGTGTTTCTTCTATTGTAGTACCGTTTATGGCAGTTTTCTACATTGCATCCTGCGTCGTTATTCTGGTTCTGAATGCTTCCCGCATTCCGGCTGCATTTGCCGAGATCATCCAGAGTGCGTTTGGACTTCGGGCCGCTGCCGGCGGTGCACTTGGCGCGATTCTTGTTGCCATGCAAAAGGGGATCGCCCGCGGTATCTTCTCCAATGAAGCCGGACTCGGAAGCGCTCCGATCGCTGCAGCTGCAGCACAGACCAAAGAACCGGCCCGCCAGGGTCTGGTTACCATGACCGGAACCTTTATCGATACCATTATCGTGTGTACCATGACTGGTCTTTGCATCGTCCTGACCGGTTCCCATACCGTCGGACTGGAAGGTGTTGCCGTAACCACACGCGCATTCCAGCAGGGACTTCCGGTCCCGCCGCAGTTTTCCGCATTTCTCCTGATGATGTGCCTGATCTTCTTCGCATTCACCACCATCATCGGTTGGAACTACTACGGAGAACGCTGCCTGGAGTACCTCTCAAACGGAAGCAAAAACGCCGTCATGGCATACCGTTTCCTGTATATCCTGGCTATTTTTATCGGACCGTTCATGACCGTAGAAGCCGTGTGGACCATCGCCGATATCTTCAATGCGCTGATGGCACTGCCGAACCTGATCGCACTGCTGGCACTCAGCGGTGTTGTTGTCGCTGAGACACGCGACTACTGGATACGGATACTCGGAGACAAAATCAAATAACAATATTATTAACGTATTAGGGCCGTGTGAGTTGCCTTTCGGCAACT
>OHMN01000954.1_pt1 | contig 22107 bp, 21 predicted proteins | sample 1569361 | NCBI WGS metagenome assembly OHMN01 (sample SAMEA3541508, study PRJEB24748) | human gut metagenome | biome: human gut; feature: human-associated habitat; material: faeces | place: China | collected 2012
CAGTTGATTCCACAGTACATGCAGGTTTTCTGCCGGCAAGCTACAATATGGAGCAAAAAACAGGAGCGCAGCCACCAGGCTTGCGCCCGTTTCACTGCCAAGCACTGTATAAACACGTGGACGGCGCTTTCGCTGCCCACCAGATTGTCTGCCTGCCTTCTTCATGCTTTATTCTCCAAGTGCTGCCTCTGCCGCGGTTTCCATATCAGAGCGCTGCAGATCTGACAGATCCGCATTCGCAAGTCCGCCTGCCTGTTCCTGCGGTGTCTCCTCGGCCGGCAGTCCCTCCAGGCTGTCCGCGCCTACGGTGGTCTCATAGTAGGTCATATTGAAGGAAAGGGATACACGCCCTTTCTTAAGGTCCGCCATCTGATTCGCAAGTGCGCTTGTCATGCTGTTTATGCTGACGTCATGGATCATGCTGCGGTACGGTCCCTGCAGGATCTGACGCATCAGCTCTGCTGCCACATCATAATTTTCTGCCTCGCAGTACACTGCAATGTTGCGGCGTACACCAGTTCCATCCACCTCCGGCTCCGAGAAAGTAAACGAAAACTCATAGGCGCGGCCGTACACCTCATTGAGCTGTTCCAGCTCCTGCTTGAAATTGTTGTAGGAAGGAACGACCGGCGCACCGGAGGCCCGGTTTTCGTCAATCTCCGCCTGCATGGCCTTGATCCTGGAGGCTTTCATCTGCTCCAGGGCCATCTCATCCTCCAGTCCGGCTGTATCAGCTGCCCGAATGCGGTCCTGGATCGGCGTGTAAATTTCTATATACCAGCCGGCCAGCAGCACCAGCAGCGCAAGGAGCACAAGAACCAGCTTCTGTGTTCTTGTCAGTACATATTGCATTAAGGATCTCATCCGTTTTCTTCCCCACTCTCTCCAGGAACTTTAAAGTAAACTGTCACATGTGCCACCACCCTTTTATTGAGCGCCAGTTTCGTACTAAATGCAGAGGCAGCGTTCGCATCATCCGATGCTTCCAGAGATGCCGTCACATAGCGGACAGACTCATCCTCCTCAAGCTGTCTTACCAGCTCCGCAAGCATGCTTCCGCGCTCCAGCTCACAAAGAAACTCTACATGATCATCCACGATCGAGACAGCCGGAATATGCCTGCAGAGCGGGAATACCCGGTCCTTTATGAGAGCCGTGATTTTCAGCCGGTCCGGGATCTGGCGCTCCTTCTCATTCTGCCAGGCACTGCCATAGTGGGCATATGCCTCCTGCACCTCCGGCATGACGCTGTTTGCCTGCTTCATGGCAGCCAGCTGCTTCTCCATGCGCTGATAATCCTGCTCCACGCGCTCTGCCTCCTGAAGCGGCATGACGATGCCCACCTGGACAAAGCCATATAAAAAAACCAGAAATACCGCAAACGCAGAGAGCTGCGCCGCGATTACGCGTTTCTTAAATTCGCGCTGATACAGATTGATCCGCTTTTTGCTCGGGTATTTCGGACCGCCAATCTGGATATTCGCGATAGTTTTTAAATCAGCCACGATATACCTCCTTAATCAAGCAGCACGCCAACCGTCTGCGGACTGTCTACCCATTCCGGGCTGTTGTTTCCCTCTGCATCAGGAAGAAGTTCGCCTATGCTTTTTACCGGAATTTCCACCGTTTCCGCAAGCTCGCTGATCAGGGCCCGGTATCGCGCGCCTCCTCCACAGTAATAAAGCGTATCGATGGTATTATCCGCATTGTTGAAGCTATAGAAGTTCAGGACACGCATAACCTGTACTGCAATGCTCTGATAACGGTCCTGCAGGTGCCTGTCGATCGCTTTCTCACTCTGTGCTGTCCAGAATGCATCTTCCGCATCCATATCCAGCTCATCCAGCCTTGTCCTGTCACCCCGGTGCAGCCGTTCGATTTCCTCGCAGCCCGGTTCCATGGTACGGGTAATGTCATAAATCCCTTTTCGGAAAAAATGCACGCGCAATGCCTTTGTTCCAAGGTCAACCACCGCGAAATCCTTATCCCGCTCCCCGTTCTGCATATGCTCCAGAATCCGTTCCAGACCCACCACGGAAGGAACAAGTCCCACCAGCTTCAAATGCGACAATTTGGCCAGCTTCTTAAGCTGTCCGCAAAGCTCTTTCCGGCAGGCAGCCGCCAGAAGATCCAGCTGCTCCTCCGTCCGTTCGATCACTGCATAGTCAAACTGATACGCCCCCAGCTCCTCTCCGATATAGTCGTGGAACTCATAGGGAAGATTCAGCTTCAGCTGGTCCGTTGTCATCAGCGGCAGCCTGCAGCGTTTTACATAGGTATCATCCTGACGCAGCGCAAACACTACATTTTTGCAGCGAATGTTATTTTCGCGCAATACATCCTGTATAAACTCCGCATATAATTTCATATCCGTAAGCGTATCATTATCCAGGCGGACCGACACATATTTCTTCAGCTCACCCCGCTCCATATATGCAATTTTAATGCGGTAATGTCCAATTTCAATTCCCAAGCAATTTTTCATCGTATGTACTCCGCTTAAAATAATCCGGTATACCACCGGGTCATAACGTCTCCATATAGTATCATCACAAAGCACGCCGCCGCGATTGCCGGTCCAAACGGAAGCCGCTGCGATTTGCGCAGTGCCGCGAGCCCGAGTCCAAGCAGGCAGCTTAAAATCAGATAAAACAAAAGCTCCCAGGCTGAATTCAGATACAGCCCGGTCATAAAAAACAATTTGATATCCCCGCCGCCAAGGCTTTCCTTTCCGGTCAGCCGGTCAAACAGAAGGGATAAAAGCAGCATTCCGCCGCCAAGCACCGTTCCAAAAAGCAAACCATGCAGTATACGGGACACCGGTTCCGGCAAAAGGAAGGCCGTCAGCAGAAACACCAGACAGCCCGCTATCTGCAGCCGGTCCGGAATGATCCAGCCATGAAGATCAGTCAGAGCCATGGTCAGAAGGATCAGACCGAGAAGAACGCCCCGCAGGCTCATGACGGACAGGTCAAAACGGTAAACGATCAGGCAGCAGCCGATTCCCGCAAGCAGCTCGGTGAAAAAGCACTCCGCCGGAACCTTTGCGCCGCAGTAGCGGCATCTGCCCTTTAAAAAAAGCCAGGAGAACAGAGGCACCAGGTCCGGCGCATTCAAAACATGGCTGCAGCTGTCGCAGTGGGAACGTCCGGCAAGGGCCGACTCTCCCGATAACAGGCGCATGGCCAGGCAGTCCGCAAAGCTTCCCAGGCAGCAGCCCAGAAGGAAGGTGATACAGAGGATGTAGGCTGTGAGGCCAAAACTGATATGTAGCATGATATTCTCCCAGATTATGAAGCTGTTTTGTATAACATTTTTTCGAGATTGGACGGATTCTTTTCCTGTCCTGCAGCGCCATTCTGATTTTTATAACCAGAATACATTCTGCTGATGAATTCGCCTTTTTCGTTGTAGCCAACCTCAATGATGATCCAGTCCCAGCCGTTTTTATCTCCGTTACTGTGCGTGCGCAGGGCCACTGCATCCAGACCATATGCCTTCAGGATATTCTCCACATCCTTGTTATAGGTCCAGTCATGATCCACGGTATGACCGTGAACGGTAACGCCTTTATTCGCACCGCACCACATGCCTTTTACTGTTTTTCCGTTGTCGCGGTAAGCCTGAGGTGCGTATTCTGTTGTGCCGTTGCAAAGCATGACCCAGGTACCGTATCCGTTGGAGCTGGTGCTTTTGGGAACCTGAATTTCCTCGTTGTTATAGGCCAAAACCAGTGCTGACTTAATTTTCCTGGCTGTATCCATGTCCACTGCACGTCTCGCCTTCTCGCGCTGAGAAGCAAAAACTGGAATGCTGATCGCCACCAAGATACCGACGATGGCAACTACTACGAGGAGTTCAGATAAGGTAAATGCCTGATTTTTTCTGTTTTTTATCATAAAAAGCTCCTCCCACTGGCTCATTTTCTTCCATATAGTAAAGAAAGGATGGGAAACCCCATCCTCTCGTCCACTGTATGTGGTTTCAGAATTATTTTACATAGATTACAACATTGCCATCACTTTTAACTGTAGTATTACCGGTATTACCATCAGTTGAAATCTCAGCTGCCTTAACAGAAACCTGAATAGCTGTATAGCGTTTATCGGATGTTGCATCTTCAATAGCTGTAGCAGTGAGAGAGGAATCCGCAGTTCCTTTTGTTGCAATTCCCTTTTCTAAATCATAATCATAGTACACAGCTTCCTTACCATCTTCATTATCAGTTAAGTACTGTGCCACTGCTGCTGCCTTTGCTGCTCTCATATTTGCCTGGTTGGTTGCCTTTCTCGCTTTAGCAAGCTGAGAGGTAAACACCGGAATAGAGATTGCAACCAGAATACCCACGATTGCTACTACTACCAGCAGCTCTGCCAGGGTAAAGCCTTTTTTGTTTCCACGAATCTTTTTAAATAAGCTTTTCATGTTTTGAGTCTCCTTTTGTAAAAGTTATTATTATTGATCGAATGGGAGCCTTCGTTTCAATCGTGTTGCATACCGTTTTTCATCACATCAGATCATACATGGTGAAAATCGGAAGGTAGATCGACACCACAATGAATCCCGCGAAGATGGACAGCAGGATCAGCAGCGTCGGCTCCAGCATGGCGAGGAGTCTCTGAATCCGGAAATCGGCTTCGTTGGTGTAGTAATCCGCTACATTCTCTAACGTATCCTCCAGCTCACCAGTTTCTTCTCCTACCGCGCACATATCGATCATGGTCTGTGGAAAATGCTTCCTGCCCTTCAGACAGTCTGTCATGGTACGGCCCTGCTCAATGGTTCCGCGCATGGCCTGGACCTCGTCCCGGAACAACGCGTTATCCATGACCCTGGCTGTGGTTTCCACGGCCTGGTCCAGCGTGATGCCTGCTGCCAGAAGAACGGACATGGTATTGGCAAACTGCGCTGCGGCGTTCATCTGGTTGATGATGCCCACTAACGGAAGTGATAACGCTATTTTGGCCTTCCGGATTTTTCCGTCCGGTGTCTTTGTATACATGCGGAATGCAAGAATAAAGACAGTCCAGAACGCGATCATGACCAGCCACCACGCAGCGAAGAAGTCTGACGCGCCGATGAGCATCCGGGTCATAAGCGGAAGCTTTCCTCCCAGATCCTCAAATACATTGGCCAGCGTCGGGACTACCTTGGCCATAACAATGATGACGACCACTACCGCGATCGCAATGACAAATATGGGGTAGGTGAGAGCGCTTTTGATTTTCTCTGTAGTCTTATAAGCCTTGTCGTAGTATTTGTGCAGCCGTTCAAAGGACTGGTCCAGGGTACCGGACTGTTCGCCTGCCCGGATCGTCTCGATAAAGGTAAGCGGAAAGCGTTCCCGGTGCTTCTCCAGTGCTGCAGCCACGGTGCTTCCTGCTGCGACCTCTGTGGCGGCTTCCGCCATAACCCTGCGCAGACGTTTATCACTGCACTGCCCCGCCAGCATCTGCATGGAACGGGATATGGACATTCCTGAGCGAAGCGTGATGGCAAACTGAGAACAGAGAATGGATAAATCCTTGGTCCTGATCTGCTTATTACCAATTTCCATCTGCAGCAGGCTTGTCTGTTTTTTCTTTTCAGCCTCGCGGCTGATGCTTAGCAGTACCGGATAGCTGTCCCGGACCCTGGTTGCGGCAGCCGTTTCTGTTTCTGCCTGGAGCACACCGCGGACTTCCTTTCCGTCTCTGCCGAGTGCCCGATATGAAAAAGTCGGCATATCTCAACCTCCAAGCGCATGTCTTACAAGGTTATGAAGAAATTCTTAATAGCCTTTCAGATTTTCATTCTGATTTTATCATCTTACTATTTCGTTGTAAAGAAACACTTATTTCTGAAGCGTTATTGTACTAAATAAAATACATTAAATTATGACAAATACGCTGTCTTTTATGACAAATTATTTGTTTTTTATTTCATAACTTATTTTAGCGTAACAAAAAGCTCTTTTGCAGCTCGGCCGGATCATACGCAGATTCCATTGCAGTCTCCGGCATGATCACGCCGCGCTGTGCCAGCTCAAGCAGGGAATGGTCCATCGTAACAGAACCATCCTTTGCTCCGGACAGCAGATAGCTCTGCATCTGCGGAGTGCGGCCGTCCCGGATCAGATTCCGGATCGGAGTCGTGATCATCATAAGCTCGCAGGCTGCCACGCGCCCCTTCCCTTCGGCACGCGGTACCAGCTGCTGTGCCAGAACTGCTTTCAATGTCATGGACAGCTGCAGACGGATCTGCGGCTGCTTATTTTCCGGGAACACTCCTACAATCCGGTCGATGCTGTCGACTGCAGAGTTTGTATGAAGGGTAGAAAAAACCAGGTGCCCGGTTTCTGCCGCCACCAGCGCGGTCTCGATGGTTTCCGGCGTCCGCATCTCACCGATCAGGATCACATCCGGGTCTTCCCGCAGGGATGCGTAAAGCCCATGCTCATAGTCTTCTACATCCACGCCCACCTCACGCTGGTTAATGATGGCGCGCTGCGGGGTATACACGTACTCGATCGGGTCTTCCAGGGTGATGATGTGGACGGGTCTTGTCTGGTTGATCTGATCCAGAATGGCTGCCAGAGTAGTGGACTTTCCGCTTCCGGTTTCACCGGTCACCAGAACAATGCCCTTATTCCAATGTGAAAACTGGCGCACGGCATCCGGCAGTCCCAGCTCCTTTAGTCTTGGGATGGTATTGCTTAACAGGCGCAGCGCAGCGGAAAGCGCACCCTTCTGGCGAAACAGATTGATCCGGATGCGCCGTCCTGCAAGCGTTGCGGAAAAATCCAGCTGGCCGATCTGGTCTATCCTTCTGACATGCTCCCCTGCCAGCTGTCTTCCAAGCTCCTCGCAGTCCTCGTAAGACAGGGGTTCGTCTGTCAGGCTGCGGATCTGGCCGTCAATCCGGCATTTTGGCGGCAGGCCCGCAATCAGGTGCACATCTGAGGCTCCCTTTTCTGCTGCTATTGCGGTCAGTATTTCTGCGGTATATCGATACATATTCGGATTGTTCCTTTCTTTTCCTGTTTAGAAGATGGACAGCGTTCGGATGATTTCGTCCACGGTTGTAGTTCCATTGTCCAGAAGCTTCTGCGCATGCTCTGACATCGGGATATACGCGCTCTCCCTTCTCGCAGCCTCCATAAAGCGCGGCCGGTCTGCTCCTTCCATAATGCAGCGGCGCAGACCTTCCTGGATCACCATAACCTCAAATACACCGATCCGTCCGCGGTAGCCGGAGCGGAAGCAGTGGTCACAGCCGGCTCCGTGCCAGTAGATCCGGCCTGGAACATCCGGTATTTTCGCAAGCTCCAGGGCTTTCCGGGGCGGCACGATCTGCTCTCGGCAGCTTGGACAGATGCGGCGCAGCAGACGCTGGGAAATGACACCGCGCAGGCCTGCCGCAATCAGATAAGGCGGTACACCCATATCACGCAGCCGGTCAATGGCGGAAATGGCATCCTCGGTATGGATCGTGGTGATGACCAGGTGCCCGGTCATAGCGGCGCGCATGGCGATCTCTGCGGTCTCGCCGTCCCGGATCTCACCAACACAGATGATATCCGGGTCCTGGCGCAGGATAGAACGCAGACCGGAAGCAAAGGTCAGGCCGACCTTTTCGTTGATCTGCACCTGCGTTGCGCCTTTCATATGATACTCCACCGGATCCTCTAGCGTGATCAGGTTTGTCCGGTCGGAAAGCAGCTCACGGATCAGGGTATACATGGTAGAGGATTTACCGGAACCGGTCGGTCCCACGATCATGATCACACCGGAAGTCAGGCCCAGCAGCTTGTCGATCTTGGCATCCTCAAGCGGCGGGATACCGATACCGCGCCGGTTCAGGGTTTCCTCATTTCTGCGCAGGATACGGATCACCACCTTCTCGCCATAGATCGTCGGCAGCGTGGAGGTTCGCATATCCAGCTCCGTTTCTTTTACGGAAAGGACTGCGCGTCCATCCTGCGGGATCCGCTTTTCCACGATATCCATGTGAGACATGATCTTCAGACGAGATATCACGGAATCCTTCAGCTCTCCCGGAATGACCATGATGCGGTGCAGCTGGCCGTCAATACGCATGCGGACGATCAGCTCCTCCTGCGTCGGTTCAAAATGGATATCGGATGCATTCTCCGTATAGGCCCGCTCGATGATGGAATTGACCAGACGCACCATCGGGGTTGCGTTTTCCTGACTTTCAGATGACCGGGCCGCTGTCTCTGTTTCCATGGTGGCCGCATTCTCCGCACGGATCTGCGCCATGGCCTGAGCTGCTCCTTCATTGCCATAGAGCACGTTGATGGCATGCTGTACAGCCTGTTCTGAAGCGATCATCGGCACAATCCGCTTCCTGGAAGTGCGCTGTGCCTCCTCCACCGCCATAAAGTTGAGCGGATCTGCCATGGCCAGAAACAGCTCCTCCTTCGAGCAGCGCACCGGTACAATGCTCATGCGCTTTGCCAGATTTTTCGGGACATACCGGGACATCTCCGGCGCTATATCCACCTTGGTCAGGTCAATATATTCAATGCCAAGCTGCATGCGAAGGGCATCGATCAGCTGCCGCTCCGTAATAAAGTTATGCTCGATCAGAATAGAGCCCAGACGGCCTTTTTCTCTGGACTGGAATTCCAGGGCCTGCTTTAACTGCTCCTGTGTGATCAGTCCCATTTCCAGAAGCATATCACCTAATCGTTTTGTACGCATAGTTTCTCCTTCCTGTAAATCAGATATCGGTTTTCAAATCCGCCAGGCACAAAAGGCAGATCCCTGCACAGCCGGGAATCTGCCCTTTTACTCATGGTAGTATCTCTGTGTTCTGTTTTATACTGCTGCCTTAATCGCTGCCAGAAGCTCCTCATAGGTCTCGTACGCCGGAAGATCCGGATTGTCGTTCTTGATCTGATCGGTGCTCTTAAAGAGGAAGCCGGCCTTGCTGGCGCGGATCATGCCAAGGTCATTGTAGCTGTCACCGCTGGCAATGGTCTCAAAGCCGATGGACTGCAGCGCCTTAACAGTACTGAGCTTGGACTGCTCAATGCGCATTCTGAATCCGGTGATCTCGCCGTCCTCTGCTACTTCCAGCTCGTTGCAGAAAATGGTTGGCCAGCCCAGCTTTTTCATGAGCGGCTTTGCGAACTGGGTGAAGGTATCGCTGATGATGATTACCTGTCCCAGCTCCCGGAGCTCATCCAGAAACGCTCTTGCCCCCGGCATCGGGTCGATCTTCTCGATGGTTTCCTGGATCTCCTTCAAGCCAAGTCCGTGCTCCTTTAAGATTCCGAGACGCCATTTCATCAGCTTGTCGTAGTCCGGCTCATCGCGGGTGGTGCGCTTTAACTCCGGGATGCCGCTGGCCTCAGCGAATGCGATCCAGATTTCCGGTACCAGAACTCCTTCTAAGTCTAAACAGGTAATAAACATCTTTTCATCCTCCAATTTCATGTTTTTTGTTCCATTCCGGCAAACATGGGGGATGCAGCAGCCCTGCATGTTCTGGCTGCTGCCGATTTCCCGTATCTCCTAGTGGTGGAACAGGCGGATGCCGGTGAAGGCCATCGCCATGTTGTATTTGTTGCAGGTCTCGATCACGTTGTCATCGCGAACAGAGCCGCCCGGCTGTGCAATGTATTTCACGCCGCTCTTATATGCACGCTCGATATTGTCACCGAACGGGAAGAATGCGTCAGAGCCCAATGCCACATCGGTCATCTGGTCTAACCATGCGCGTTTTTCTTCCTTGGTGAATACCGGCGGTTTTACCTTGAAAGTCTTCTCCCATGTACCATCTGCCAAAACATCCATGTACTCGTCACCAATGTAAACGTCAATCGCATTGTCGCGGTCTGCACGCTTAATCCCATCCACGAACTGCAGGTTCAATACCTGCGGTGCCTGGCGTAAAAACCAGTTATCCGCTTTCTGGCCTGCCAGTCTGGTGCAGTGTACGCGGGACTGCTGGCCTGCGCCGATGCCGATGGCCTGACCGTCCTTTGCGTAGCACACAGAGTTGGACTGGGTATATTTTAAGGTGATGAGGGAGATTACCAGATCGATCTTCGCCTGATCCGGGATTTCTTTGTTCTCCGTCACAACGTTTGCCAGCATCTCTTTGTTGATATCCAGGTTATTTCTGCCCTGCTCAAAGACTACACCGAACACCTGCTTGCGCTCGATCGGCTCCGGCTCATAATCCGGGTCGATCTGGATTACGCAGTAATTGCCTTTTTTCTTTTCTTTTAAGATGGCCAGTGCTTCCGGCTCATAGCCCGGTGCAATGACACCGTCAGAAACCTCACGCTTGATGAGCTTTGCGGTAGAAACATCGCAGACATCGGACAGGGAAATGAAATCACCAAAGGAAGACATGCGGTCCGCACCACGCGCTCTTGCATAGGCACTTGCTAACGGAGAAAGCTCGCCCATGTCGTCAACCCAGTAGATCTTTGCCAGGGTCTCGGAAAGCGGCAGACCAACTGCAGCTCCGGCCGGGGATACATGCTTAAAGGAAGCTGCTGCCGGAAGTCCGGTTGCTTTTTTCAGTTCTCTTACCAGCTGCCAGCCGTTAAATGCATCCAGCAAGTTGATGTAGCCTGGTCTTCCGCTCAGTACCTGGAATGGAAGGTTTTTGTTATCGTTCATAAAAACTCTTGCCGGTTTCTGATTCGGGTTACAGCCATACTTTAATTCCATCTCGTTCATCGTCACGTTCTTCCTTTCTTTTGTTTGGCAGCTTTGCTGCCCATTGGCATTTGTCTCTCCTGTTTTTCCTGACTTTTCGTCTTACTTGTTCTTATTCACGATTTTCGTCTCATATGCGCCGGTTGTGATATCGATGTAGCGCACAAACAGGGAAACCTTGTTGTCCGGGTTTAAGCTGTTCCACAGCAGCTCAGTAAAAGCATCCATATCGTCTAAGATTCCTACTAATTTCGGCTCGCCCTCAAAGCTCGGAAGCGGGTTGCCATCGTGCATGTAAGTATGAATGAAATGTCCCTCACCTGCTACCGGATTCTCGTAAGCAAAAGTGTAACGGTTGCAGGCATCCGGGTTGCCGTTGTTGCTCTTTAAGATGGACATGGCATAGTTATAACGTTCGTTTTCAATGTGAAGAATGCCGGAAATACGCGGGGTGTAGTTCGGTGCATCCGGCTCAAACTCACGGCTTCGGAGGGACTGCTCAAAGGTAAGCTGTTTGTCCATGCCCTCGTAGATGGTGTCGGTCTGGTCACCATTTGTGACGATAGTCTTGTTTCCAAGCACACGGACCGGCGCATAGATGATCAGGCTCGGGTCAGTCAGCTTGCCCGGATCAAAGGCCTGGGTACGGATACCCTCACCGTCTTCCACAAAAACCCGGTTACGGCTGTTTTCGCTGCGGCCCATGATAAAGTAGGCCGTCACTGCCTTCGTGCCATCCGGGGTCTTTCCAATAACAATGCCCCTTCCCGGGTATGCGTTTGCCTGTAACTCTTCCTGCAGGGATAACTGTTTCATCGCTGTTTCCTCCTATGAATGAACATTTGATGGTTCTCACTGTTTCCATATCTTGCAGTATCTTACCAATCGGCTGTTTCTTTTTTCAGAACTGTTTCGGGTTTCATCTGCCCGACATTTGCAAAAAGGCCGCCTGAGTACCACAAAATATGGTGCCCAGGCGGCCGGCAATTCAAACTTGCGTGCTCCCCTGTGGTTTCCCACTCTTTCCGCCAGTCACACGCTCTGTATACAGGATAGCGGATTCGCGTGGAAAATGCAAGTATTTTTTCAAGTGCTTTTCATCCACTATTCATTGCGGATTGCTGCAAGCGGGCTCAGCTTCATGGCCCGCAGTGCCGGGAAGAACCCGGCCGCCATGCCCATCAGCACGGCAAAGCCTACCGAGGCTGCCGCCAGCCACAGCGGAATCCGGGAGATGTTGCCGCTCATGCCGGTCATGGTCTGGCCGATCTGAAGAAAATGGTTGATGGCAAAGGATATGCCCGCACTAAAGATCAGCCCCACAATACCGCCCATAAACCCGATAAAACCGGATTCCAGCAGGAACATATTACGAATCACTTTCATGTCACATCCGAGCACTTTTATGATTCCGATTTCTTTCGTGCGCTCGTAGATGGACATCATCATGGTATTGGCAATGCCGATCGCTGCCACAAATAAAGAGACCGCACCAATTCCGCCAAGCACTGCCTGGATCATGTTGGACTGCTGCTCCGACTGCTTCATCCAGTCGGCGTTGCTGGATGCCTGAAACCCCATGTCGGTAAGCTTCTTTTGTACTTCGCCCACATGCTCTATATCATCCACATTGACGCTGCAGGAATTGTAGATGAAATAGCGGTAAGGTTTTCCTTTTTTGGTTGTCGGCTGTCCCGGAATGGCTTTTTTCTTAAAGATCCGCTTCAGCTGGGTTTCCAGAAGATCCAGCCTGGTGTAAACGTTATAGGCATAGCTGTTGTAATCGTCCACGCCGCCTTCTACCACACCGTCTGCTTTCAGCAGATACTTCTTCGGCGGCTTTGGAGCATCTTCCCCACCATTCTGGGACTGGTAATAGGTATCCGTATCAAAGATCACAAACATCGGCTTTCCCATGAAATCCACGTTCGGAAGTTCCCCGGTTTCCCAGTAGGTGTTATTGCCTTTCGCATCGGTAAACCACTGGATGATGGCATTGCCGTAAATAAGCTTTAATTCATGATCGGATGAATTTGAAAGCGTTCCCTGCCCCAATGGAATTTTTTTCAGATACTCGTAAGGCACACCGTTTAAGGTCACATTGCTGGTATATTTTCCCTGCTGCATCAGCACATCCACCTGCAGCATCGGATACACCCCAGTCACATAGGGAAGTTTTTCCATCTGCTTTACCACATCATCCGTCAGATAGAGCGGATCTTTTGTGCTGTCGCCATTATAAGGATTGTTGACCGTGATCTCGGTCAGGCTTCCATAGGAAGAAATGAGTTCCCGGTTCAACTCACTAAGCCCAATGCCAAGGGAAACCATGACGACAATGGACGCTGTACCGATCACGACACCAAGGACCGTCAGAGCGGTCCTCAGTTTTCTTCTGCTTAAATTTTTCAGGCTCATCGCCAGCAGATCTACAAATTTCATTGTGTTTGTTTCCTCTCAACGTTCCATTTCAAATGCTTCTGTTTCTGATGTTTGACAGAATCCAGGGCATTCATCCTGTTTTCCTGTCCTGCACAGGCTATTTTCCTTCCCGGGTGTCAGCTTGTTTATCATCTTCGTCCTGCAGTTCCTCTTCGTTTGCCAGCAATGCCTGCTCTTTTTTCCGTTTCCGGTGCTTGTATACAACACAGCCAGCTACTGCTCCGGCGACGATTGCCACAGCAATCAGCACGATCTTTCCGTATTTCTGCATCGGTCCCGGCTCTTCCTGCGGCATATCGTCCATACCGCCCAGATCCATCTCGTCCATATCCGGAGCAGGTTCGCTTACAAACAGGGTCAGTTCTTTTTCTACCTCTGACACCTCGCCATTTTCATCCTCGTAGGAAATGATAACTTTCACTTTACCGTCGTCTGTGGTCGGTGTCGCTCCGGTTACCATGCAGTCCACGTTTCCGGTCTCGCCGGATTTGATATTGCCGACGTAGGTGTCTGTGGTCTGGATGGAGTCTGCCTCAAACTTCGCCATCACATTGTAAAGAGTCACCTTGCCGGTATTGTTGATGCCAAACATGATATTGGACTCTTCGCCCACATTGATGGAATCCGGGGTCACCTCAAAGGTTCCCGTGTTCAGGCGCGGAATCTGCTTAACCGGAATGTCTACCGCCATATTTTCCTCCGCATTTTTAAATTCCGGGCTGTCGAACTTTGCCTTGATCGTAAGTCCATAAGAACGCTGATCTACCCCCGCCCGCGATGCCATGCGGAAACGCACCTGCGTCGATGCACCTGCACCAAGTGAATTGACTGCTACAGAACTGGATCCGGATTCCGTGGTGAATACCGGACTGTCGGAAACTTTCTCCGATTCTGCCGTCAAAAGAATGTCCGATGCCGAAACACTGCTGGAAGCGTTCTTCACGGTAAGAAGCAGGTCAAAACTTTCTCCCGCAATGATGGTTTCCGGATCGGTACTGTATCCGTCGATAATCAGGCGGGCCTTGGTGCGGTCATGTTCATTAAATTCATCGTAATCGTCCTTAGTCGGCTTACTTACAATATGGACAAAGAAGGACGTCTCATAGGTTTTCAGTTCCTCCCCGGTGGAACTATCTGAATAATAGATTTTCATGGCGATCGGGTAATAACCGGTGTAGGACTCCTTGCGGATAGCAAAGCTGTAGTCCAGCTGCACCGTCTCATCAACCGCGATCTTGTCAAACATGCGGTCGTAGTTGGCATCATTGATCTCAAACGGGAACTTCGTATTGTCCGCATCCAGGACCATGCTCGCTTTCACATTGTATACCGTTGCCGGACTGTTGTTACGCAGGCCAATGGAAAAATTCATCACATTCGGATAAACGCCGCGCGGAGCATCCTGCCCTTCGCCCAAAACAAAATCGTAGGTTTTGTTAGTGTCATCGTCGTCATCATCCTTGGAAGTGGATTTGGTGATCCAGACACGCAGGTCCTCATGACCGATCCAGCCCCCGTCTTTGTCCATGACTACAACCGGGACCTTATAGTAACCCTCAGATAAATCCCGGCGCACAGTACCGGTCAGGGAAACTTTCTTTTCTTTTCCGTCCGAAATGGTTCCAATTCCCTTTGGATGATCGGTATCGTTCAGCTTTCCGGTCACCTCAAACGGAAAGGAATAGCCATACTGGCGGTCTTCCTCGTCTTCATCCCAGATTTCACCGCCGCTGGTGTCAAACGCAATCTTTGCGTCTTTGATATCACTTCCGCTTTGATTCTGAATGGTAAAACTGACCGTCAGGGATTTCCCTGTCTTTCCCCGCTGGATCTTGTCAGAATACACCGCTACCTCCGATGCATAGGTCTGCACCGGCATGGTAAATGGCACAGCTCCTGCAAACAGCAGCGCAGCCAGTACAAAGGCGGCAAGCCGCTTCCATTTCATTTTTTTCATTGCTCTTCTCCTCTATTTCAAACATGTTCCGAACCGTTCTGGTTCTGTTGGTTCTGATTCCGCTATTTTTTCTCCCACTTCGTCCGCTTTCTGCTCCTCAATTTTCAGAATTTTTCCATCCACAATGTGGAACTGCCGGTCCGCAAACCCGGCTATGTAATTGTCATGCGTGACCATAACCAGGGTCTGGTTTTGCTCCCGCACAATCCGCTGCATCAGCTTTAACACTTCCATGGTCGTTTTGGAATCCAGGTTTCCGGTTGGCTCATCCGCAAAAATGATCTTTGGATTTACCACCAGCGCCCGTGCAATGCCTACACGCTGCTGCTGACCACCAGACATGGCGTTCGCCATATGCTTCATCTGCTTTTCCAGACCGACCAGCTTTAAATATTCTTCTGCCTTTGCATTTCGTATCTTCTTTGGTACTCCACGGAACGAAAGAGGCAAAGCAACATTTTCCACGGCATTGAGCGTTTTCAATAAATTGTAGGACTGAAAAATGAAACCTACATTTTCCCGCCGAAACGTCACCAGCTGGTTTTCATCCATCCGTTCCATATGTTTCCCGGCTATGATGATCTCGCCTTTTGTCGGTTTTTCCAACCCGGCTAACATATTCAGAAGCGTAGACTTTCCGGAACCCGATGGACCGACAATCGCACAAAATTCCCCTTTGTACATCGTGAAATCCACACCGTTTAAGGCATAGACCTTATTTGTGCCCACCTGGTAAATTTTATATAAATTCTTCACCCGGATCACGGGTGTCTTCTTTTCTTCCATTTTCATCTCCTCTGAGAGCATCGTCGTCCCAGTCCTGCGCTGCACGGACCAAACACGTTCCGGCTGCTCCATGCCTCACAGATATCTGCTGTTTTGGGAATACACAAAAACAGCTTTTCTTCTCTGTTCACGCTCATTATACCGTACTCTCAGCTTTTTAGATATCCACTTTTTCTTAATCTTCCTTACAGATTCATTACAGTGAATTTTAGAAAAACTATCCAAAAATATCACAAAAAAGAGGATATATTTTTATGAAATATTTTCTAAAAAAGGGACTGGTAATCCCAAACAAAATCCGCTATAATGTCCTAAGACTTGCGGCCGGATAATTTGTCCGGCTGCCAGAAAAAAAGTAAAGGAGATACGTTATGAGACATTTGTTGAATCCGTTGGATTTTTCCGTTGAAGAGACCGACGAATTATTGACACTGGCATCTGACATCGAACACAACCTTAAAAAATACGCTCACGTTTGTGACGGCAAAAAATTGGCGACTCTTTTCTATGAACCAAGTACAAGAACCCGACTTAGCTTTGAATCCGCAATGTTAAGTTTAGGGGGCAGCGTACTTGGTTTTTCTTCGGCCAATTCCAGTTCTGCAGCCAAAGGTGAAAGCGTTGCAGATACCATCCGCATGATTTCCTGCTACGCAGATATCGCGGCTATGCGTCATCCGAAAGAGGGTTCTGCACTGGTTGCTTCCATGAATTCCAGAATCCCGGTGATCAATGCCGGTGACGGCGGACATCAGCACCCGACCCAGACTTTAACCGATTTAATGACCATCCGCTCCTTAAAGGGCCGTCTGGACAACTTAACCATCGGCTTTTGCGGTGACTTAAAATTCGGACGTACCGTTCATTCCCTGATCAACGCCATGGTCCGCTATCCAAATGTTCGTTTCGTACTTATCTCCCCAGACGAATTAAAAGTTCCGGAGTACATCCGTGAAGACGTCCTGCGTGCGAACAATATCGACTTCAAGGAAGTCAGCAACTTAGACGCAGCCATGCCGGAGCTTGACATTCTTTACATGACCCGTGTCCAGAAAGAGCGTTTCTTCAATGAGGAAGATTACATCCGCTTAAAAGACAGCTATATCCTGGACAAGGAGAAAATGAAATTAGCCAAAGAAGATATGTATGTTCTGCATCCGCTCCCTCGTGTCAACGAGATCTCCACTGAGGTGGATGATGACCCGAGAGCTGCTTACTTCAAACAGGCTCAGTACGGTGTTTATGTCCGTATGGCTCTGATCATGACTTTACTGGAGGTGGAAAAACCATGTTAAATATCAGTGGATTACAGGAAGGCGTAGTTCTGGATCACATTCAGGCAGGCAAGAGTCTTGACATTTACTATCACCTTGGTCTTGACCGTCTTACTGACTGCCAGGTAGCCATCATCAAAAATGCACGCAGCAGCAAAATGGGTCGTAAGGACATCATCAAAGTAGAGGGACCGATCGACAACATCGACCTTGATGTACTTGGTTACATTGATCACAACATCACCGTAAACGTGATCCGTAACAACAAGATCGTTGAGAAAAAGGCTCTGAACCTGCCGAAGAAGATCACCAACGTGATCCGCTGCAAGAATCCGCGCTGCATCACCTCCATCGAACAGGAGCTGCCGCACATCTTCTACCTTGCAGATGAGAAGACCGAGACTTACCGCTGCATGTACTGCGAAGAGAAATACGGAAAATCGAAATAAAACCAGACGTGCACTGTTGAGCGCACCAGAAAAGAAGGAGCACAGATGCCAATGGCGTCTCTGCTCCTTCTTTTGTTCTTTGTATATCCTTTCGTATTCTTTTCATTCCAAAAATCCCGGTTTCTAAACGTCTCTCTTCTATAACCTGCATTGTCATCTTCCACAAAAACACATCACTCCTACACAGTACTATTTCACAAACTTTCGCTTTTGTGTAAAAAAGCATTGGAAATTCACCTCCAAATTCTGGTAAAATGAATGTGTAAATTTCGTTTTATGTTAATGAAAAAGGATGTGTGAACATGTTTGAAAAAGGCGATTATATCGTTTACGGAACAACCGGCGTATGCCAGATTGAAGACATTACTACCATGGATCCGCTTCAGACCGGAACCGGACGGCTTTTTTATGTACTGGTGCCTTCTTCCCAGAAAGGCGGAAAAATTTTCACTCCAACAGACAGCACCAAAAACTATATGCGCAAAGTATTAAACCATGATGAGGCAGAACAGCTGATCCGTGAAATACCGGACATCAAAGAATTGTGGATTGCCAATGAAAAGCAACGGGAGGATCTCTATAAAACCTGTATGAAATCCGGTGACTGTCGCCAGTGGATCCGGATCATCAAAACTTTATACCTGCGAAAGCTGCAGCGAAATGCACAGGGAAAACGGATCACTGCAGTAGACGAGAAGTATCTGCGCATGGCAGAGGACTGCCTCTACAGTGAGCTTTCGGCTGCCCTCGGTCTGCCGAAAGAGCAGATGGTCGACTACATCGGAGAGCGCATCGAAGAGCTGAAATAACAATATTGCACAGTAAGTCTCTGTAGATACGGAAACACAAGCCAGCCGGTACAGGAACGCATTTGGGTGAAAATCCTTTTGCTCGTGGGCTGCGCCGCCTATTGTTGGAACTACGACCCAAACTCGCACGCGCTGCGTGCTCAAACAAGGGTCTCCGTTCCAACGCTATGCTCGCCCACTCACGGATTTTCAAACAAATGCTTATCCTGTACCGGCTGGCTTGCGTTTCCTGTGTACTGGCTTTACTAGAATAAAAACCTGCAACCATTACCGATTCGGCAGATAGTTAGCCTATCTCTGCCATTTCAGTAGTGGTTGCAGGTTTTTCGCATGTAGTGGATCCAACACAGTAGAAAGCCCCTGCCGCGCCTGAAAAAACGTGCAATTATTTTGCTGGACGAATACGATACTCCCATGCAGGAAGCGTATGTTTATGGATACTGGGATGCATTTACCGGCTTTATCCGTGGTCGATCACAAATTATCTGGACACGGCGAAGCTTCAGCCATTCTGGAGACGGTCAGCATGTTTTCCAATATGTTTAAAAGGTGGTTCCGAATTTGCATTTGAAGGAAAAAAGGTACTGATCGGATGACGGTCAGTACCTTTTTGGAGGTGGTGCGCCCTGTGACGCAGATTTTTGATGGTTCTGCAAAGATCGTTATTTTCCCGTACTTTTTTTGGCAAAAAGCAGGGCACATATCACAACGAAAATTGCGGTAACAGCGATCAGGACTGGCCATACCGGAACCGGAAAGACATTTGCCTGAACCAGTTTCAGTCCCTGATAAAACGTATAGATGCCGAAAATGGTAAAGATCGCAAAGGCAAGTGTATTCAGCAGACCGTCCGGGGTCTTACTCTTTAACAGATATCCGACAAGCATGCCGAGAATATCTGCGGCGAAAAGCCCAAGGGAACAGCCAATCCATACCACCAGAGCAGCTCCCATACCTTCGTTGGCACCAAAGGTGATTGCGGTCAGCTGTGTTTTGTCTCCAAGCTCTGCGACAAAGAAGGTACAGAACACGGCCAGCGGAGCAAACTGGATTCTGCTTTTGGTGTTGCCTTCTTCTTCCTCTTCCTCGTCTCCGGCGAGCGTAGACGCTGCAAAATAAAGAAATGCCAGTGCGGCAACAACCTTGATCAGCCAGTCCGGGATCAATGCACTGACCAGTCCGCCTGCCAGCACTGCCAGTCCGTTGAGCACAAGAATTGCCGCAGCGGTTCCAAGAATAATATCTTTTAATTTATATTTGGAAGTGAGCGCGATTAGCATCAGCTGCGTTTTATCGCCCATTTCCGCGATAAATTCCGTAAAAAATACTTTTAAAAATAGTAACATGGTGTCTCCTTTTTATCTTCATGATGTTTCCGGCAGCACCTTTTTGTGGATTTATCTGACAGTAAAAAAGACTCATGTATATCGTTTCCCCGAATAGAAAAGGATGCTTCGGAGAAAGGATATACATGAGTCTCATTATTTAAGATTTGCCAGATTATACAATTACTATAATCAGAATGTTGACAAATCACACGTTCGTGCTAACTACTCCCTCATGGAATATTTGGTTACTGATAAATAATATCAAATAGATGGTGCCATGTCAACGGGAAATTTCGAGAAGGTATGGCTGCTTGCCGGAACGCAGTATGGGTGATAGAATGGATAAAAACTTGTATAGTATTGGAGAAGATCATGATTACAGATTTGACAAAAGAACATCCGGACCGGATCTTGTGGCGCTTTTTGCTGCCGATGATGTTCAGTGTGATGTTCCAGCAGTTTTACAATATTGCTGACAGTATGATTGCCGGAAGATTTGCCGGAGAAGCCGCCCTGGCTGCAGTTGGGGCATCGTATCCGATCACGGTGATTTATATGGCATTTGCGGTAGGTATGAATTTAGGCGCGTCCGTTGTGATCTCACGGTTATTTGGTGCCGGAGATAAGGCGGGACTGAAGCGGGCTGTGTCCACGGCATTTCTTTCGGTTTTGATCCTGGGCGTGGTGTTGAGTGTGTTTGGGTATTTTTTCAGCGGCGCTATGATGCGGTGGATCTACACACCGCAGGACATTATGGCTGATGGTGTTCGGTACCTGGAAATCTACGTGTATGGCCTGGTTTTCCTTCTGGTTTATAATGTATGTACCGGGATTTTTACGGCACTCGGTGATTCCAGAACGCCACTGTATTTTCTGATCGGATCCTCTGTGGGAAATATTTTATTAGACTATTTGTTTGTAGCACAGCTGGGATTGGGCGTGTCTGGTGTAGCCTGGGCTACGTTTCTGGCGCAGGGCGTATCTGCTATCCTGGCTTTTGTAACATTATGGAAACGACTTGTGGAATTTACAAAAGAAGAGGGACGGCAGCCGGTATTTGACACAATCCTGTTCTGGCAGATCATTGTGATTGCAGTTCCCAGCATTCTGCAGCAGAGTGTTTTGAGTGTGGGAAATCTGTTTGTGCAGGAAATTGTCAATGGGTATGGATCTTCTGTCGTAGCGGGATATTCCGGCGCGATTAAGTTAAACACGTTTGCGATCAACACCTTTATGATGCTTGGGTCCTGCCTTTCCAGCTATACCGCCCAGAATCTGGGGGCTGGAAAACCAGCCCGGATTCCGCTTGGCTTTCAGACCGGAGTGAAGCTTTCAGAAGTTGCGGCATTTCCGTTTGTTGTGTTGTATTTTGTCTTCAGCCGCAGTATGATGGGCCTGTTTTTGACGGCAGAAAGCGAAGCGGCGATCCGCGCCGGAATCGCGTTTTTGAGAATTGTCTCGCCGTTTTATTTTATGATTTCAATCAAGCTGATGACAGACGGAATCATCCGAGGATCTGGTGCCATGGCATATTTTGTGGCAGCTACTGTGCCGGATTTGATCCTGCGCATTGGATTTGCATTGCTTCTGACTCCGAAATTTGGAAGTACCGGCATCTGGATGGCGTGGCCGTTTGGATGGTTTGCCGCAACAACACTGACCATTTGGTTTTACAGAAAAGTGATAGATGCTTCATAAGAAGAAAACAGCTCTGGAGTGGAGGCAGTTTTCTTAGGAAGAAGCTGTTTCCAGAAAATAATTCTGCTTCCCTTCCCAGAAAAAGTATTTCCAGTGCATGCCGATGGACAAAAGCAACGTGAGAAATTCTGCCACTGGGACAGCGAGCCAGGCTCCGCTGATCCCAAGAAACTGCGGCAGGACCAGCAGCGAGATCGTGGTAAATACCAGGGTTCTCTCAAAGGAGATGATCGCGGATACCCTTCCGTTCGACAGTGCGGTAAAGAATCCGGAGGAAAGGATATTAAAGCCGCAGAACAGGAAGTTGATGGCAAACAGCTGAAAGCCGGTGACAGCCTGCTCATAGGTTTTCGGATCGTCGGTAAAGATGGTGACGATGCCGGTGGAAAGGAAAATGGCCGCTGCAGTCATAAATACAGAAACGATTGCGGTAAACAGGAAGGAAATACGGTAAATGTTTTTCAGCTCCGTTTTCTTTCCTGCGCCATACTGGAAGCCGATCACCGGGCTGATGCCGATGGAAAAGCCAAGATAAAAGGCCTGGAACAGAAACTGCCCGTACAAAAGAATGGTAATGGCAGCAACTCCGTTCGGTCCGGCCAGACGCATCAGGATGATGTTAAACAAAAAGGTGATCACGGCATTGGAAAACTGGGTGACCATTTCGGAAGAACCGTTGTAGCAG
>OHMN01000959.1_pt1 | contig 21969 bp, 21 predicted proteins | sample 1569361 | NCBI WGS metagenome assembly OHMN01 (sample SAMEA3541508, study PRJEB24748) | human gut metagenome | biome: human gut; feature: human-associated habitat; material: faeces | place: China | collected 2012
GCAAAGGAGCAGATCAAGCTGGCCTTTGAGCAGTCCGAAAAAGAAGTTGCCGATCTGCACCAGCGCACCCGTGAGGGCCTTTTGACCGCCCGGTTGAACGGCAAGCAGGTTGGCCGCAAAAAGGGTGTTGGATTTGAAACGAAAAAAGCCAGAGAAGCCAAGCAGATCATCCGCATCCACTGCAAAACCTTTGGCGGCACACTTGACGATGCCGAGTGCATGAAGCTCACCGGTCTTGCCCGGAATACCTATTATAAGTACAAACGTCAGATTCGTGCTGAACTGATAGCTGAACAGGATTTGCCGAAAGGAGCAAGTATCTTTTATGAACCGCCAAAATCATTCTGAGCTGGAGAACCGGCTCACCCCGGAGGAACAGCAGGAGTTTTTGAAGCTTCTGGCCCGTCTGTCCTCTGAACAGCGTGAAGCACTGAAAAAAGTGCTCAAATCCTTTACCTAAACAAAACAGTGCGGAGTGGCATCATGTCACCCCGCACTGTTTATTTTTTATTTACACCCCAAAAACGAACTTTTTAAAATCCCAAAAATCCAGCGAAATTACTGACTAAATTGCCAACATGCTCCAGCACTCGGGACCCTATATCGGCAGCCTTCTGTGCAACTTTTTTCACAACGGTTTTTCCGACTTCAAAAACCTTCCGTGCTCCTTTTACCGCAAGCTCGCCCACTTTGGAGCCAGCCATATAGGCAACGGTTCCTCCGACAAAACCGCCAACTGCTGCACCGACCGGACCAAATGCCAGACCGACAGCGCCGCCTATCGCTGCACCTTTGCTCATGGAGGCCAAGCCCGCCACGGTTGACACCGTGGTTTCCTGCATTTTTTCAAAACCCTCCCGGAGGGTAAGTTCCCCAGTGGCAACCTTGCCCAGCACCTTTACATTTTCCACCGCAACGTATGCGATATTTGCAAAAGTGCCTGCGGGCGTGCCCTTCGGGATCACGGAGAGGATCTCTTTTTCTGAAGCCACTTTCAGCGCACCTGCCGTTGCTGCCTTTACGCCAAAGTCGGCACCGCCGGTCAGAGCAGCCTCCACCACTTCCTGCCCGTCGATTTCTTCTCCGTTCCAGACCTTCTGTGCCACAGTCATACCTGCACCGATCACAGCCCCTTGCAGTGCTGCTGCACCCGCCTGTTTGCCGATGCCCATGGCAAGATCCTTGACCTGATACTCGTTCCAGTTCAGTTCGCTCCAATTGCCGCTCTGGGCCTCTTCCTGCATCTGCTTGGCTTTTTCCTTACTCAGAGGCTTGCTGGTAGTTCCATCCGGCGCTTCAATGACATTGGACGATTTCTTTTCGATTTCCTGTCCGTCCGGGATCAGTTTTCCTTGGCCACGGTAGTCCCCTTTTTCAAACATCTCCCCCGTTGCGTGGGAATCCTGCCCGTACTTGCACTGATACCGCTTGACGATTTTGCCTTCGCCATCTACAATGACGACATCCACCGAATTTTTTCCGTAAGCACCATCCGGTTCCAGCACCTTAGCACGATATTCGCTCCCTGTTGCTTCGGCATTCAGGTTAAAAGTCTGTGCATGGTACTGTTCCGCAATATACCCGTCCAGATTCGGGTTCTGGCTGGGCACACCAGTCTTGGTGTTAATAGTGTGGTAAAGCTGCTCGTTAGCTGTATCCAGCGCCTTATCCAACCCAGCCAAATAGACCGAGGCTTCCTGCGCCGACATCGCCGAAATTGATTTCTGGGTCTGCGCGGCAAACCAGCTCTCCCTGCTGCGGCCATTGGCAACAGCTTCTTGCAGGGACTGGTGCATCGCTTCGTTCCGGTGCAGAGTGGTAACGATCTCGTCCGTCATCTTATGGATCTCTTCCGAAGGTTCCTCCGGCAGATATTCCTGCAGCTTTCCACCCAGCCATTGCTCCACCGGCTGTTCCGGGTGGCTGGTATAGCTCTGCATAAAATCCGTGTAGATCGGCTTGACCTTTTCCCAGTCCTCCGGTGTGACCTCCGGTGAACCGGTTTTCTGTTCTAACAGTTCCGGCTCTGGCATATCCACTTCCAGAACAGCCACATCCACTTCTTCATCATAGGGCTGCACAACCGTTTTCATTGCTGCTTTCCTTTCTGCTCTTCCATCAGTACTCCAAATATATCAGCATATAACCCGCGAGTTGCGCTTGTGACACTCGCAGCCGTTTTTACTCCCGGTTCCGCTTTTACCTTTGCGGCCTCCGCACACGCCCGCAAGGGATTCGGCTACACTTTTGCTTTTGCAGCCTTCATATACACCTGTGAGGGGTCCGGTTCTTTTTCCTTCTTGTCATCCAGACTGGCAGGTTTGATGTCGATCTTCTCCACAGTTTTCTGGATGCTGGCGATCTTATCTTTCAGTGTGCAGGAAATGGACTTGGTGTCCTTGATGGAGCGGATCAAATCGGCTGTGGTAATGGTCGTTCTGCCCTCGATGAAGGCACGTTCAATGGTATCCTTGACCACAGCTTCCAGATCTGCGCCATTGTAGCCTTCTGTTTCTTTGATAAGTGCAATGGAATCAATGTTCTCATTCCACTTTTTGCGCTTTTTCAAGTGAATTTCCAAAATCTTCCGGCGCTCGGTTCCATTGGGCAAATCCACAAAAAACAGCTCATCAAAGCGGCCTTTACGCAGAAATTCCGGCGGCAGACGGGAGATATCATTTGCGGTCGCCACAATAAAGACCGTGTTCTCTTTTTCCTGCATCCAGGTCAGGAACTGACCAAACAACCGTGTAGTCACATCGTTGCCGCCGCCCTCGCCGCCGACACCGGCAAAGGCTTTTTCAATTTCATCGATCCAGAGCACACACGGGCTGATGGCCTCCGAAAGCTTGAGCGCGTTCCGCATATTTTCTTCGGATTCACCCACATACTTTCCCAGCAGCCGTCCCACGTCCAGGCGCACCAGCGGAATCTCAAACAGACTTGCCGTCGCCTTGGCAGTCAGGCTCTTACCACAGCCCGGCATACCGATGATCATAATGCCTTTGGGCACATCCACACCGAACTTGATGGCCTTGTCCAGCTCCCGGAAGATAAACGCCTTGCGGTACAGCCAGTCTTTTAGATTTTCCAGACCGCCGATGTCCTCAATGCTTTCACTGAAATTAACGATCTCCAACATGCCAGATTTCTTGATGAACTGCTCCTTTTCCTTCAGGATCAGAGCCTTATCTCCTCGTGTGATACAGCCACCGTCCTGATACGCCAACGTCAGAATCTGCCGGATCTGGAACTCGTTCAGCCCCTTGAACGAAAGGGCAATTTCGTCAATGGTGTCAGCATCCACCTCAATTTCCATATCTGTGATGAACGCACGAATAATGCCCCGAATCTCATCAATGGTCGGCAGCGGGATATCAAAAATCGTAATGTAATTTTCCAGCTCACGCGGAATGACCGTCACTTCAGAGATAATAAAAATCGTAGCACTGTAATTCTCGTTATAGAGGTTGTTTTCCGCAATGCGCTTCATGTACGCAATTACTTTGGGATTATCCAGTTCCCGGTGGACATCCTTCAGAATCAGGAAGGTCTGCTGCTCAAAACCATCATCCATGGTCAGCTTCAAAAATTCTTCCAGAGAGCAGCCCTTCATAGGGCTTTTGGTCTTAAAGTCCACAAGTCCAAGCGCATTGTTGAACTCCACACATTTTGCACCCTGCCCAACGTGCGCAATTGCCGCATCGATCACCTTGAAATCAAAGTGGTTAATGTAAATGATTGGGTGCAGCGCGTCAATGTAGGAAGCCAGGATATTTTCTGCACTGCGTTTCATCCTTACACCTCCATGTAAAGCATGGTGCGCATGGAAGAGTTGCTCTTATAGTCAATGCCGTCTACAACGGGGAATTTTCCGTTGATCTGAGCACTGCCAAGATCTCCGCCGATCACACCAGCAGAACGGGCAAAGTCGCCGACTCCAATACTGAGCAGCATGTATTTCTGTCCCTTCGGCTTCAGATCTTTCCAATAGCCGTCCGTAACACCAGAAAAGGATTTCAGGTTGTCACCCAGTGTTTCCATAATTTCTTTTTGTCCCAGCATCGTTTTAATTTTTTCATAGAGCACATAGTTGTCAGAGCCTGCCGGGAAGGTCAGATTCTCCGGGTCGGGTGCAAAGCAAACTTCACGCGCCTGCTCATTCATCAGGAAGCACATGACAGCCAGAAGCATCTTCTGGTCAATCAATTCCGTTAAAACCCTGCGGTAATCATATTGCAGCACCCACTTGTATTTCTCTACGATCTCCTGAATAGCCGCCTTGATCTGCGCAGCGTCATTTTGGTTTTCGAAAATGGTATTGAGCAGGCTCCGATATCCCTGCTGATAGTCTTCAATGATGCCTTCTACCTTATAACTTTCCTGTTTGTATTGCTCGTTCTCGCTCTCGCTTTCCACCTTATATTTCAGGATGTAAATGCTCTTTTCTACTTCTGCCGGGTCGCAGGGAATCTCAAAAATCCGAATCAGCTCCTTGATGATACCCATGGAATCTTCCGAACGGATTTCTTCCACCTTTTTCAGCTCTTCTTCGTAGCCGCGCACCTTCAGCCAGCGGCAGAGCAGACCATTGCGGTAATAGTCCAGCACATCCTCAATGGAGAAATTGTTCTGAAGATCTTCAATCGTGCGTACCGGTGTGTTGTCACAGATCAGATTGAATTTGATAGTTTTAGCCATTTTCTTTTACCTCCTGCTTTCTAAGTGTGTTCCTTTCAGTACATTTCGCAGTTTAGTTTTATTCGCTCTCCTTGTTCGTAAGACAGCCTCCTTAATACCAATCGTCCATCTTTTCAATTTCCTGTTTCATCTCCTGCACCAGTGTTTCCGGCGCAGTCACTTTGACTTTGCTGCCCTGACTGAGCAGCCACATTTTCACGCCCGTTCCAAAGACTTCTGCTTCAATGGAGCATACGCCCTCCTGTTTGTCCACAACTTTTGCCATGGGAAACTTGTCCAGAACAGCTTCCACCGAGGGTCCATAGTAGTTGAAACTGATTTTCTGCGGCTCTCCGCCGAACATGAACTGCGTCCGGTTCTTGTACTCGCCCTCCTTGAAGCGTTCTTTATAGGGAATAGAGAACTTTTCTCCTGTTTCCTCGATAGAACGTATCCTGTCGAGCCGGTAAATGGTAGGATAAGGATCGTTCTTTTTATGGAAAGCCTCTCTGGTGGAGTGGTCTGTGATAATGCCCATGAGATAAAAATAATACTCTGAGAACATCAACCCCACTGGCTCAACCGTCCGTTTTACGATCTGATGGTCTTTCAGCTTCTGATACTCGATTTCCAACACCGACTGATTGCGGATGGCCTGCGCCGCCATCCACAGATTGTCCGGGTCAATGGCTGCATGAGCCGGGTCGTGATAGTTGAACAGCTCATTGCTGATAAACCATTCGACCTCTGCCTTTTCCTTCTGGGACACACAGAGGTTCAGGATGATCTGCAACTGCTTCTCAACCTGCTCTTTGGTGAAAGCTCGGCTTTCCAGCAGAATCTTGCACAGAGCCAGAACTTCACCTTTGGAAAGTTGCTCAACCTCCTGCGTGACCAGACGGTAGCCGTTTTCCTTTTTGTCGTACTCGATTTTTCGTACGATGCCTTCTTTGGCGCACTGTTCCGCCAGAAAATCCCGGATACTGTCAATATCTCTCTGGATGGAGCGAGCATTCACATGGTACTGCTCTGCGGCTTCCTGTTTGTTGATGAGCTTACCGGAAAGAAAAGCTTGGTAAAGCTCCAGCACGCGGGTCGTTTTTAAGGTATCTGCTGTCATTGGCTTGTCCTCCTCTTTGTTTGCCCCCAGTATAGCAACGAAGATGGACAATGATGGACTATCTTCTATTATTTAATGATTAAATTCTTCAATATCGCTCGTCCACGACTTCATACCCTTTTTGTAGCCCTGTTTTTCCGCCATGTTTGTCCAATAAGCCCTCTCAACAGTTCCAGCGGTAGTTTCCACCATCTTATGGGCTCCTTCTGCCTGATTATGTTCCGCTGCCTTTTTATAGTATTCTCGCGCTTTTGATTTATCCTGCTCAATTGCAGAAGAACGGTTTTTGAACAGATCAGCGATGTTCGTGCAGCCTTTCAAATACATATCACCGATCAGAATATATGCATGATAAAACTTATTTTTTGCCGCTTTTTCGTAATATGTCAAGGCGGCCTTTCCATTCTTCTGTATATACTGCTGCATCAGTCCAAGCATTTCATAGGCCAGTACCCCGCCAGCCTTTTCGTATTGGTCAAGATACTTCTGCGCATCCTCATACTGCTGATCATGGAAATAACATGCACCGAATGCCAGGATTGCCAAATCGTCCTTTGTATCTGCCATCTTGCGCACCTGCGGCCGGAGTTTTCGGAACTGCTCAAGCTTTTCCGCTTGCGAAATATCTGAATAGGCCGCATACAGCAGGCCGCAGATCGGGTCTGCTGCATCAGAACCCTTTTTCGCATATTCCAACGCTTTTTGCGGGTCACTGGGATAATCCTCGTACCCAAAATAATACGCCCAGAAAAGCATTGCATTGGCGCGGGCATAGCCTTTTTCGGACAGGTCTTCCAACTGCGGAACACTTTCTCCAAAGTTTGCCTTCAGGAACTCTTCTTCTGCGTTTTCTTCGATTTGTTCTGCGGGTTCCATTTCCCGTACTTCGGGCACAACTTCTTCCAAGAACAGGCCGGAGTCCTCGGCGAAGCGGAGGTTGAACAGCATTTCCATCGTCAGGTCATAATTGTTGACCTCGGTATCGAGATTCACCTGCGATTCCTGCGCCACATAGTTCTGCACCAGATTATTTTCCAGCTTGTGACGGTCTGCGACAACGCCTGCGCTCTGGAGCAAATTTTCCACTGTTTCCACAATGTAGGCTTCGTCGGTGTCCAGTAGTTCCAGTTTCTTGATGCCCAACAGCGGCACCAGATAGGTTTCAGGCAAACGCTGGATGTGCTTGCCTCCCAGCAGTTTGGTCAGCAGCTTTTCATCCCCAGCCACACGGACGATGAAATCATAGTAGCGGATGTTTCCACGCGGAGAAATATCAATGGTACTCATGACTGTTTTCAGCAAAAGCAGGTCAGAGGTGCGCCATTCACCGCTGGTGATATCGTAGAAATCACGCACCATGCAGACGATTTTGGAAGCATCGTCCAGATCAACATATTCTACGCCATCCAGCATCTGGTACTCAATGGAATTCTGCCAGTTGATCAGATTTACATTTTGTTCCAATTTTGCTACGCGGTTTTCCAGCTGGATCATATCACTGCGGTTCTGTTTAAAGAACTGGATCAGCGCCGCATAGATCTGGTTGATCTCTCCTTCCACCTCTGTCATGGAAGCATTCAGCTTATTATTGACAGCAGTAATCAGGTCAAAGGTCAGCAGATTCTGCTCGGAAAGCCGCTGCAGGGTAGTCTGGGCAGCAAACTGTGCTGCTGCACGGCTGCTGTTGATCTTATCCTGCAAGCGCTTGTTGCTGCCGGTAATTGCACCCCAAAAACGGCGCAGTCCCTTCCGACTGGAAAGCTCCTGCTCATAGCCCTCGCTGTCCGTCATGGCGGAAACGCTCTCAAAAACAAGGCGGTTGATCTCCTGCCGGTTGTTCTTGTGGGCAGCAATGATGGAATCAATGCTGGCGTTCAAATCTGCCTGCTCCTGCTCTGTCAATGCGGAAGAAGGGATCACGTTCAATTCAGTACTCATAATTCGATACCTCCCATAAGTTCTGCAAGTTCATTTTTCATCACTTTCATCTCGGCACGCTCCTGCCGGATGGATGTCATATTCTGCTGATGCTGGTGCTCATCGTCTGCCATTTTGTGGAGCCGGTTTTCTGCCAGTGTCTGGGTCGTGTTCATCTGCCGGGCGGCATTGACATAACGACACTAGCCGTTCTCAAATGCCGCCTGCACAGAAGAAGCGGCATCGTGGCAATACTTGGTCTGGATGTTGACACCATTTACCATGCGGTCGGGGCCATCCTTGGCGTTATCGCCGCCCACGATCTTTGCATCCTTACCGGTCAGGATATCATGGAGGTTATTCGCCTGCTCTGCGGCAAATCCATGTCCCTGCGCTGCCTGAAACTTGTCCATCTGGGTCTGCTGTGCCGCTCTGGACAGATTCTGCGTTTTCCTTTTTCTCTTCGGTCTAAACATTCGGAAGGAACTCTGTTTTCTCCATTACAAAGCTCTCCCTTTCCACTTCATCGGAATGCTTTACATCCTTTACGGAAGGTCGCTCTTCCTTTGTTCTCATTATAGCAAGGGTGTTAGACAGAAGCTGTCCATCTTCTTTTTTCTTTGAAATTCCTGTGTCGATTTTCCAAAATGCTCACCTTTGTTTCGATATATACTGTCAAAAGTATACGACTTATATAATTATCGGTCAAGTCTCATCACAATAAAATCGTAAGTACACACTACGATTTATCCAAGGAGGCCGAACCATGGAACGAGAGAAGCCCACATTTGATATCCTGGGCCGTATTGAGCGGGAACGCCTTTCCCGTGGCTGGTCTGAGTATGCCCTCGCAGAGAATTCAGGTCTGACACAATCTACCATTTCTACCTGGCGCAGACGGAATCTTCAACCCAATGTAGCTTCTCTTGAGAAGATCTGCTCCGGCCTTGGTATCTCGCTTTCCCAGTTCTTTCAGGAGGAAGACTCTGTTTACTTAACCTCCGACCAGAAGGAACTTCTTGATCTCTGGGCTAAACTCTCTCCTGCTCAAAGAACTGCGGTCTCTCAAATGCTGCGTTCCTTCCTATATATAAAGGAAGAGGTATAAAATTTTTTCCGCTCGTGAGCCGCTTGTGTCAAAAGCGAATTTCCGCGAGCACCCTCTCACGGCACACCCATTTTCAGAATGGGTGTGCTACAGGGGCGCTTGCAAAAATTCACTTTCGACACGCGCGTCTCACTCACGGACTATGTTTTTGTAGTTTCTTATATAAGATAAAATACAACTATTCCGCAGCAAAATACGGTCAAGCCCATGAAGGACTTGACCGTTTTATCATTTTGAATAATAGGTTTTAGATACAAGATTCCCGAATTTTTGCAAGATCACTGTTCAGAAGCGTTTCATGTTCCAGAAGACCATGCTGCACAGCAAGCAGAAAATACTTATTATTATGAAGAATCTTATAGGCTCTTCGGTAAAGTTCTTCCAGTTTTGCTGATTTGATGGCTTCATTATAAGAAAGTCTCTGCTCGGACATTCTGTTGTCCCCTGATTCAATTCCTACGAAGCCACCACCTGCAAAGTGACACAGCCAAATATCCATGAGCTTATCTGCTTGCTCTATATCGGCCGATGCCTGAATATCCATAACACCATAGATTAGAGACGCACCCGCTCTGCCTGCCAATGTTTTGGTTACTTCATCCAGAAATTCCTCCTCATTTTGTGCATAAGTAGCACAGCCATTTACCATACCACCAATTACACCTTGGCTTCCGCGAACCGTGACAATTCCAATGCTTCCGGGGTGAAGAACTTCTCCGACCACTGCATGGGCAGCTTCATGTACCGCAATTAGTTGACGCTCTGTGGAGTCAGTTTCCTTATCCGTCTTTTGGAGTTTATATACCACCTGAAGAAGAGCTTCTGTGATATCTTCCTTCTGGATGTGCTCATGACCTTGATAGACACTGTTCAGCGCAGCAAGGTTCATTACCGTTTCCAGTGTAGCACAGCTTACCTTGGGCATAGCCTTGACGATATCTGAAATCAACACATCCTCTGCCAAATCTTTATCCCTGAGATAGTAGCTGACAATGTTCTCTGCATTCTCTCCAATCGGAGGTTGCAGATAGATCACATAATCAAATCTACCCGGTCTCAACAGGGATGGTGGCATATACCTTGTATCGTTAGTAGTAGCAATCACAAAAAGATCTGTATCCTTTGCATCATCAATACAGGCTTGCAGACAAGCCCATTCCGGCGCATAGGGAGAATTCGATTCTACATAGAGGTTCAAATCTTCTAGGAGCAGTATACTAGGTGCTTCCTCCTTTGCCATAGCAAATACAGTCCTTAATTCATCCAGAAAACTGTTTTCCTGACTGGTTTTACGAAAAACAAAGGGCTTCCGTTCGGACTCTTCCATCAGGATAGATGCCAGCAGACTTTTTCCAAGACCAGGATCAGATTCCATCAGCAGCCCTCTTGGAATAGAAATGCCCTTTCTTTTATAAACCTCCGGTCTTTTTAGAATATCCAGAATCTGACGCAGAATCTCTTTCGTAGATTCGTAGCCGATAACTTTTTCATCAAACTTATCCATTGTATTCTCCCTTCTTATTTGCGCTTTGATTTTTTGTTCTGATTCATTTGACCTTTTGCTGTCAGAGAAATGCTTCCGTATCGAACGATATCATCGCCATACAATGCAGCTTCTCTTGACTGTCTCATTTGGATATTATTTTGAAGCATCTCGTCAAACTCAGATTTCCATTGATTTGTTACCGTTACAAGCATATTCCACTCAGATTTCCATTGAATATGAAACATATTCTGTGTTTGAAACGATACTGCACAAACTGCAAAATGAATATGTACATTAAATCTATCCGCATGAATTCCATAGGCTGTAATATAACCTTTCTTCGCATAGATACTTGCTATTCTTTCTGCTAGAGATACTACATCCTGTGGCAAAACACAATCTGTTGCTGCGAAGGAAACAATGCGGTGTTTTGCAAACTGCGGAATACCTTTATGTCTTCTCCTGACTTCAAAAAGCATCAGATGATAAACTGAACTCGGATCACACAAATATTCATTGGGAATCATCGCTGGCTGACAACCTGCTAAGGTATTTGTTATAGTATTCGCTCTTTGACTATCTTCTGCTGTTTTATCTAATCTAAGAATATAATGCAGTAACCGTTTTAAATCTTCCAAAGTTTCATACTTCTCATTTTTGAGTTCGATATAACACATATCTATGAACCTCCTCTTTTATCCCTTCCAGATCTTTTTCACTCGCATAATATCCAATATTAGATATAATTTCATCAACAAGGTCTGCATCTATTTTGGTAAAATAGATTGCGCTCTTAAATACTTCTGTTGCATTTTTACCAGTTTCATCCATTCTCTGTTGTAGATGAATTTTATCTTCATCTGTCAATCGTATACTAAAGATATTTCCCATTATAAGCACCTTCTTTCTATTCATATATTTCATAAAGATAAATTAATATCATTGAAAATATAGATGAGAATTTATAGAATAAAATATTATTTATGACGGCATCCGCCTCCCCCTCCTAGCAAGAATAGCCAAATGTATATACACTACACATTCGGCTGCTCTTGTGCGACTGTTTGTACTACAACTATTCCATTCAGCCGCTTTATCCTAATGTTAGTGTCATTAATAAAGATTAACTTTCACCTTCCTTCTGCTCTATACATTATTTAGCATTAACATTGGATTACCCGTATGTACATCACTCCATCAAGCACTACTTTCAGGCAATAGAAAACCCACATGGAACATCATCCATGTGGGCTTTTTCATGTTACCACCCAACTGATTTCAGGTGGGATTCTTGTATAATATATTCCTGTACCGCTCTCTTAGGAATCCTCCAAGATCGGCCGATCCTCATGGCCTTTATCTTTCCAGACTTCAAAAGCTTATAGGTAGTGTTCATACCGCATCCCAGCATATCAGCGACTTCTTCTGGAGTGATCAGAGTGTCATAGCAATCAAACATAACGGCAAATCCTCCTTTGGTGGGTTACTATAATGTTGCCGAAGGTCAAATCACACCAGATACAAAGAAAGGGCGACCACTTGCGTGATCGCCCTGAATTTATGTCAAAATGCCATTATGTGTCCCTTGTTCCTACACTTTCAAAAAAATTTTGCTTGGAACATTCCCATTTTCCTGGTATTAGGGAACATTTAACGCTGAATTTTTTTCAGAAGTGTAGGATTGCGTCCCAAACTTTCTCTTTTTAGTACATATCTTTTGAACTAATCCTCAACGATTTCTTTTTAAAAATTGAATAATTGCATAGTTCAAATAGTAGTTTTCCTCCTCCCTGAACTTGTTATCTTTCGGCATAATTTCATCGATTTCTTTTATCGTTACCGGAATCGACATTCTATCCTTTTCTTGAATCGCACTCAGTATATAGTTTGATATTACTTTCTTTGTAATTGAGCTTTTCTTAGCTTCCTCCAAAAGACTATCGTCTATCACCATTGTATCCATTTTGAGGTCTTTTTTATTAATGTATTCAGCCAATTTCATGTACATTATTTGCATTGCCTTTTCGTCATCTTCTTTTGATGTCATTTGTTGCTTTCTAATATTTTCATTCAGTACAACACAAAAACAAGACATAAATAATGGAAAGATCCAATTCGACCAACTATCCATTTCTTCTTCATATACTTTTTTCCATTGCTCAAAAAAAGATATCTTTTTTTCTTCTTCGAGACCGACCATTCTACCTTCCAGTTCATTTCTAACATCATATTCCCAAGTATCCATCGAAAAAGAATCGGGATCTCTTAATAATGTTGACGAATTCTGTAATCCCTGAAAAGTTAGATTTAAAACTTCCGTCCTATTGTATATATTTCCCAATTCAAAACAACGGCTAAAGAGCCTTATAGATGCTGGATCTGCAAACATTACAATGGTTTGTTCATCTGAAAATTCCTGAAAATTCTTCAGCAGATTTGCTAGCATAGTGCAATTCATGGTTCGTTCAAGTTCCATTTGAATGTACAGATTATCCGCGGCCGTCAGATGTTCGAGTTTGACTGTTGTCATGTATTTTTCTTTTTCTTTATATCGCTGCTCATAGAGACTAGTTAACTCCTCGTGCAAAATCCGCAGATTTTGTATTTGCCGTATGCTCAACACGGTATGGTTTTCCCTGGCTTTCTGAATATCCTCCAAGATACCCAATTTTTTAGCAGAGCGTTTCAGAATTACCATTAAATCCAGATCGCTACTTTTTAAAATAGTTTTCTGATTTTGGGAAGAGATAGAACTGTCGTTTTTTTCTTTGTTTTCTTCCTGAAAGAAACTTCGATAGCCGGGCAAGAAGGCAGTAAGTTTTGCATCCACATTATTTGTGGTTGTTTTCAATGATTGATTTCGACTACTTAGTTTTTCTCCCAAAATTTCGGTTTTCAGCTTCTCTTTTTCAAATGTAAGCGGTTGAGTATTATCAAACCGGTAGATTTTTCGGTTGATAAGGTCGTCCATGCCTGTAGCAAAGTTACTCAAAATGTCAACCTTTTCTGTGCCGAAAGCCTTTGGATCAAAAAATGCATACTCGCTTGCGGCATACGTAGTCAAGAGGTTTTCCTCGCCGATAATTTTACGAATTATGCAGTACAGTTCAGCCACTGCAGCATCGCAAAGAATCTTCTCTCCCTCTTCTTTGAAACTTTTCTTTCTTTCTTCTTGTTTGGCCTGCTGGTCGCTATTCAGTTTAGCCTGCTGGTCGCTATTCAGTTTAGCCTCCGAGCCACTCTCTGATTTGACTTGTTGGTTGCTTTCCTGCTTGAACTCTGGGTTTATTAAAAATGGGTGATTTTTCCATCGATCCAAAAAAAGTGGTTTTGCCATTCTATAAGCCTGATCCAGGGAACACGCAACAAGATTATCTTGGAGATCTTGTTCCTCTTTAGGAATCTCCATCCGGAAGGTATATTTGATTATCTTTGCCGACTCTGCTAAGCGCTCCGCAAATTCTGCTGCGCTCATATTTGTTGTCTCTAACATAAAACTTTTTATCGTCCTTTCTTACTACTTTTTGTTTGTTGAATTTTAATCTCTCAAATTCACTATCGTAAGCGTATTCTTTTCTTCATTATATTTCATATTTTTATCAATTACAATACTATTTAAGCAGCTAGATTCAAAAAATATTCCTGATTCATATTGTAATAAGGTTGTTGTACAATATGGTCACCGGAAGCGATCCGGGGACTGAGCCAAGCAAAACAAGGCTCACTCGATGCACACATAACCGGCAGGAGGTATAACGATGATCTACAATATAGCATAGCCCTTGAGGCACCGGCACCTTGCTACGAAGGAAACGTAGCAGTTGATCCTTGAAAACTAAATATAGAAAAAGGGAGATGTATGGCATGAGTATCTATCAAGCGCCGCAAGTTCCGCAGCCAGCTGTCACATTTGGAGATGAACGGCTCGTTGATCCATGGGCAGTAACCATGCTCCAGAATACCTGTAGTAATCTTCAGGTGCAAAACATGGCGTTGCAGCAAGAGAACGCCGCTTTGAAAAATAAAAGCCAATCTCTACAGCAGCAGAGGGAGAATCCGCTTTGTAAAGCAGCTAATCGCGCCTACCTGCGAGAATTCACCGCATATAAAACAGAGAGTCTCGTAGAATTTCCCGACGGAAGGTACTACCTTGTTAAGGAAAACCCTCTTGGTGAACTCTACAAGGTTGTCAAGCCCGTGTCAGACTGTACAGAATTCTCTGCTCGATATGCGATCGATCCACGGGACGGCTCTACGAGTATTGAAGTCCGGTACAGACTTCCTAACGGAACTCTTTCAGGCTTCCGTGTTGCCGATGACAAATTTCAGCAGAACGCTTTGATTCAAGGATTTTACAAAAGTGGCGGCACACTCCGCTGTGGAAAAGATGGTCCCCGGTTGTTTTATATGCTCGTTGCGCAGCTTTTGAGTAAGCACGAGATCTATTTTCAACCTATACCTGGGTGGAATATCAACGCCTCAAGATGGTTTTTCAAAGAGTCGGCAGGATGTGAGGCGCCACTGGATAGTCCGATTCTTCGTCCTGATGCTCTGATGTCCGAAGACCAGATGATGATGGCCGCGGTCATCGGATTATCCTTCTTGAAGACACGTCTTCCTGAAGACATGCAGCCGACTAAGCCGTTTGCTGTGATCTCTGAGAGTTTTTCGATCACAACAGAGATCACTCTCAATTGCAAGCTCGCCGAGCTTAAAAAGCAGCTGAACCATCATCGAGACGACTTACTCATCCATGTCCGTGGTGGATTTGCGTCCAACCGGTATCAGAAAGCTACGAATTATGATTACCTCTCCGATGAAGCCGAGAAGGGAAGCGCGAGTCGTTCGATCTACATTGTTCAGGCAAAAGAATTGACGCCGGAGATTCGTGAGCATTGTATTCCGATCCAGTTAAATCCGGCAGAGGCTTGCTCCGCTACTACCGGTGTAGATTCTGTAACATGGGGTGATTTGATTTCCTTGGTAGAGGGCAATCCAAACGAATTTGATTCCCGCGTGTATCGCGCATATAAGGAGGAACGTGACAGAATGGAAGGATCAAGTTTTTGTCAGGAAATTGCCGTTTTACGTGCTGTAAGCGAAATTATTTGCTGGACGTTTTCTCAAAAAGCGTTTTTATCCGAAGAGAAGGTTCGAGATGCTTATAAAACCGCCTTCGATCACTATCCTTCCCGGTGGGATTCTATGCTAAACACAACCGCATCGGATTGCTTCCGCAATGCCCTTTATGCAGCCGCACGCGAACAGACCATCCGATTCCGGGACATTGGTGATTTAGACGAGACTTATTGCAAAGAAAAGGAGGTACTATATGATGAGTATAAGCTCTATCTCACCCTTGATCTTGTGAAACGTTTGGTCGCAAAGCGCATGCCGGAATTTCTTACATCTGACGTTCTGGCTCAGTTGACTGAAGCTGGCATTCTTTCGAGCTCTATCGTAAAGACGCTCACGCTCTCTACCGGGCATTCCAAAAATGTCAGGCTTCGATCAATTAATCGCAGCTTTGTGAATGGATATGGTCGTCGTGACATTACAACTATTTCAACCTAAAGGAGGTTATCTTATGATTTCAAGGCCAAAAATCCAGGCATTCCTTGGCACGTATCAGGAAGGCGCTGAAAAACTCCCGGTCCACCTTCAGCTTCACCCCGGAGTTGATCCTTCCAGTATATTTCTCACTGGATCAAGCGGCAGCGGAAAATCCACAGCGGGGCAATGCATGGCAATTCAGTTCGCTAAGCAAAAAACCCCCTTGCTCGCCTTGGACCTTGGACACACTTTGTCGCCTGATCACATTTGCCCACCGCTGTCCTCTGAATTTGAGGCACTGGCAATCAGGCATGATCTCTACAATGAACCTGTGCCCACCGACATTCTCAATCCTAAACCTTGTGGAAGCAATACAGAGTCCCCCTATGACACGGCCTATGGTCTTTGCCAGATCATTGGACAAAATAATCGTTTTGGCCCTGCTCAAATCGCATCGCTCACAGCCGAGGTCAAAACGATTGTGGAGCGCCGGGAAATTTGTCCCCATATCTTCCCAAGCATTCTTGAGGCATTGAAAAGTTCCACTTCTGCAAATGTCCGCATGTTGGGAAATCGACTGGAACCGCTTCTCCAGCATGATGTGTTTGAACGCCGCCAAAATGGAAGCTTTTCCCTTCCGATTTCGCCTCATATACATATTTTTGATGTGAGCAGCTATCCTGATACAATCAGGACTACCTTGGCAGAACTTCTGTTATACGATTGGTTTCGCTCCGCTCGTGCGCTGCAGATTCCCATCGTCATCATGGTCGATGAAGTGCAGAATCTTAGGCTTGGTCGCGGCACGGTTCTGAACCGAATTATCACAGAAGGCCGCAAGTTTTCAATCGGTTCTATGCTAATCTCACAATCTTTGAAGGGCTTTGCTCCAGATGAGCAGTTGGCGTTGAGTCAGACTGGAACCAAGCTTTTCTTCAAACCGCCGCTCACGGAAATTCGAGCCTGTTCCGAGATGCTAGCCGAACCAGTTCGGCGTTCCGGAACGGTCGAGCTTCTTAAAAAGCTGAAGGTCGGTCAGTGCCTTCTGTTATCCGATTTCACGTACATCGGAGACTCGCTCCAACCCAGCTCCGACTGTATTCAGGTAAGCATCAGCCTTCCGACATCTATTATTAAATAAACAAGTAGGAGGATTTATCATGAACATCCCAGATGGATTTTTTAACGATCCTGTCTCCCTAGAGTATTCTGATCTGCTATCAACTATGAGGCCCGCCATCTATTTTACAGCGCCTCCATGTTGCCACTCCGGCGATTGTGGATACATCGATTGTAGTGCTATCACGCTGCGTGACCAGAGTCTATTTTTTAACTGTGGCTATGTCAGCCCCCCTTTAAACGCCCAATATGAGGTGGTACAACCTGATTTACATTCTTTGGAGCGTTATGACTTCTCAAAGGAGCCAGATCTTCCCTGGTACCCTTAATCGCCCTTTAAGAGTCCTATATCTCAAAAAGATATGCTTATTATGAAAAGCCACCTGTGCTTTCCATCATTTTGCGAAAGGAGAGAAACATTATGGTTAATAAGCCGCAGGATTTTCTTACACTAACAGGTGCCGCACGCCGTGCACGGAGCGAAGGTTATGATATAACATACCACGGTCTCCGCAATCTCGTAGCCGCCGGTTACATAAGTCACGTACCGAACGGATCACGTATCTACGTGTTTTACCCCAATGTGATCCGCTTTCTCCAGAAGGGGCTCACGGCTGAGCAGAGCCTGGACTACCAGCTCTCCCGCGCCCGTAACTGATCTAACCGTTCGCCCTCAGTATCCTCCGATGCTGAGGGCATTTTTTGAAGCAGGAGGTTCAAATCTATGTTCTGTGAAAATTGCGGTCATCAAATCTCAGATACCGCTAAATTCTGCTCTGCCTGCGGTCATCCCGTTGGCACAGCGCCATCCCCCGGTGCAGTAGCTCCACCTGCCGTTCCAGCCAAACGAGAATCGCCCCGACTGAAAGCCTCGTCTGGCAATGGCAGCATCACACGAATGTCCGGAACACGCCGGAAGCCATGGCTGCTCCGAATGCCAATCCCTGATCCTCACACCGGAATTACAGTCATGAAGGCTGTTGGCACCTATGTCACCCGTGAAGAAGCAGAAGCTGTCCGCGCAGAGATGATGAAACGTCCGGCCACACCCTATCAGGACTCTACCCTGCAGGACTGCTTCCGGATGTTCAAAGAGTCCCGTGAATATAAGGGCCGGTCCGATAAGGCTCGCGAGCTCTATGACATTGCGTGGAAATATCTCCGTCCGCTGTGGCACTTCAAAATTGCCGCCCTCTATGCGCAGGACTTTCAAAACATCTTAGACAAGATGGCCGATAACGGCCTGTCTCAAAGTATGTTGGAAAAAGAGCGTACTCTTATCAGTAAGCTGTATCGCACAGCCATTGGCTGGCGTGTCGTGGATGCCAACCTTGCATCTGTCCTGAAAGTCGAAGGACGCAAATCTCCGGAACGCGAGATTTTCACGGACGAACAGGTGACGCTGATCCTGAGCCAGAAGAACACGCCCACCGGGCAGATGGTAATTGCTCTTCTGGCCTGCGGAGTGCGTATCTATGAGCTGCTGCACTTCAAACACGAAGATTTTCACCGCACGGAATCCGGTGCTTATCTGATCGGCGGCTGCAAGACCGAGGCCGGACGCAACCGCATCATTCCCATTCTCGACTTTGGCATTCCGGTTTTTGAACATGCGTATGCCACCTCTGTGGAAAATGGTCCGCTCTTTCCCAATGGAAAAGGCGGTTTCTGGAATGAGAAGAACTGGCGTAACCGCAAATTCTATCCTTTCTTGGAGGAAATCGGCATCCAGCCGAATCCTTACGACGAAAATGGTAAGCGCAAACCGGAGTTTGCCGGGAAGCTTGCCACCTATACGCCCTACACCACCCGCCATACCTACGCCAGCCTTTGTGACCGCGCAGGCGTCAACAAGGATATCCTGAAACGCGCTGTCGGGCACACGCCCAAATCCAAAACGCTGGATGAAGTCTATCTCCATCCGAAAGCGACCCAGATGATCGAAGCATTTGATAGGGCCAATCAGCTGGTCAATGATGAAGTTCTGACCACAACGAAGGCATAACAACTTCAAAGAGAAAAGCTGCCGATCCGTGAGAATCTTTCTCTCATGGATGGCAGCTTTCTTTTTTGTTTGCACAATCTGTGTCAGGTCTCATCGCTTCATTCTTATTTAAAATTCAGCGGTGGAACTTTCTCCATCAGATCCTCCACGTTGCAATTCAGCGCACGCGCAAGGCGAAGTAGCGTTTCTGCTTGTGCTTTGTTGATGTCCTTCTGTCGCTGTTCGTACTGCTGGATGGTACGCACAGGCACATCAGCCTGTCCTGCCAGTTCCGATTGGCTCAATCCGGCCAATGTGCGCATGGCTTTCAGGTTTGTTTCCGGCTTTGCCGCACGGTACAACTCGTTCATCTTGTCTGCAAACTGCCGTACATCCATCTCGTGGTAGGGCGTATACAGCAGCCGCACTTTCGTGATAGACACTGCCTGTTCAATCTCCGCAAAGCGCAGACCGGTCAGCCACTGATAATATGCAAGAGCCCAACCTGTCCAGTATTCCGGGCTGCGGTCGTAGGCATACGAGGGTTTCTGCATAGACACGACTTCGCCCGCCTGCTCCAGTACAGCGCGGGCAAGTTCTACACCGGACAAGCCCACCAACACAGAACAATCCCCCTGCTCGAACCGGGCAGACAGTTCACTGGTCACAAACCACTGCCATGCCGTCTCCAACGGATAATGCAGATCGTTGACAAGATAATCCAACATCCGGGCAAGATTTTTCTGTGCAGCAGAAAGATAGCTTTTATCGTAAGCGTGGATCATTGGGCTTCATCTCCTCGTCGAGAATCGTGGTAATATAAAGGTCTCCCCTCTGACGGCGGTTGCGCTCCACGTCAAAATATTGGCGGCGGGCTGTCTGGTCACGGAAGGCCTTTTTCTTATACCATTCTTTAGAGTCTGCGGTCTCATAGCCGAGAAATTCCAGCTGTTCAAAGGCCGCTTTGCTTTTCAGCACGAACTGCTGCCCCAGCTTGCCCAAGCGCATGGCATTGCACAACTGGCGGTAAGAGATTGCACCGTTGATAAAATCGGATGCAAAGGAAAAATAGCTGTCATCTGCCCTGTAGCCAATGATGATATCAGCAGACTTATAGTCGAGGTGAAAAGTGTTCATCAGGTATTCTTTGGCTTCTGCGGCCAGCGGGGCAGAAGTATCGAATTCGCGGTTCTCCAAAAGAATCGTCAGCCAATGCAGCATCGTGTAACCGGGAGCGTTCAAATCCAGAATGGTCAAACCGTCGCATTCGATTTTATACCGGTTAGCGTAGCCATTGTGGTCGATGCCAACGCCCCACTTTTTACCCCAAAAGCACTCTTGCTCTGCGCTGTACCTCTTTTTCGATCATCTTCAAGCGATTTGGCGGCAGATTATAACGTGTCGCTCTGCGGTCAAAATGGAAATCCAGCAGCTTATGGAGCATCGCACGGTGACGAGGTTTCATTGCACTCTTTGCAGCTGCAAAAAAATCATCGTATGCAAGCGGAAGCAGTGTGCGGGCATATTCATCAAATGCTTTCTGGTTGTCCCAAAGATCCGTTCCGCCCAGACTGAACAGCGAGTTTCCGTGGTCAAACAGCGGTGCGGGTGCCGCAATCGTGTTGGTCTTATTATCCACCAACACGCCAAAGTTTCCATAGTGGCGGTCAGTGTTGCAGATGACTGCATCAAAAACCAGCATATCTTCCAGTGCATCCACAAAGTTCTTCCCTAACGTCTGATAATACGCTAAAATCGCTTTTATTCCGCCTTTGGACACAAGCTGTCCGATGGGAATATAAGAATACTCTTTGCCGGTGAACAGCTCACACTTGGAACAAAGCGTCTTTTTCAGATCTTTTGTCAGGGTGTAGCGAATCGCATTCACGCCCATCACCTGTGCAACTTGATAAGCGTACAGTTCCGAGTACGGTTCAAATCCCAGATTACTGAACCCTGACGTGCCACCTTTATAAAGATAGATTTTTCCGTTTTGTCTGCGCCAGCATTTTGGCAGCATCCCGTTGGTCGAGAACTCCGGGCAGGACGCAAGCGAAGTTCGTATGCTGCTGCCATATCCTGTAAAGGCGATTGCTGCCAGCACCTGACTGAATCGGTTATCGTAAAGATTTACTTTTTCAAAGGTGTCACCGGAGCCCTCTGCATCTACCCAAAAGCAATCATTGAGTGAAAGACCTTTATTGGCTGCAATAATTCCAAGCGGTCGATTCAAAGAAAGCCCCACCTTAGAGAGCAGAGCGTCTACATACGCTCGGTTCTTCGGAATTGCGCGATGCCGCAGCCAGCGTTCTACACCATCTTCTGATACAGTCAGATTCAAAGGTAGAAAAGAACGGTTTTCTTCGTAGACCTTTATAAAATGGAGGCCAGTATCTGCACTGTCCATGTTTGCTTCAAAGGTAAGCAGCGGCAAATCAAAATGCCGGATGGTGTAGCGCACAGCGATTTCTCCTTTCATCCATGATCTTTTCCTTTATTGTACGGCATCAGAATCCGAATGAAAAGCGCCACCGTCATTCTGCACAAAATTCAAGGATAAAATTTTATACCCAAAAATCTGCAAAAATCGGGTTTTCGGAGCCATTTTGCCGTTCCTCTCCGAATTTTGCTACAGATCTGCTACAAACTTGCTACAAACGACTGAAAAGGGGGCCTCCTACACGTTTCATTATCAATATGCAAAAGTGAATTCGTTTCACTTTTTCGTATCAAAAAGCACGTAGATACAAGAAAAAGCCGATTACCTTTTCAGGTAAACGGCCTTACGTTTGGTGGAGCATTGTCCACGGCACTCGAACCCAACACTTCCTCACGGGTGACCGTTTTGGCATCATCCGTGAAGTTGAAATTGAGTACGACCCGGTCATCAAAGACGTAGACCGAGTTGACAAAGGTATCAATGATCTGCCGCTGGTGTTCCATGTCTCTCATGTCACCCTTGCGGAATTTTTCAAACCAGAACCGCATCCATTCGCGGGTCA
>OHMN01000960.1_pt1 | contig 21965 bp, 16 predicted proteins | sample 1569361 | NCBI WGS metagenome assembly OHMN01 (sample SAMEA3541508, study PRJEB24748) | human gut metagenome | biome: human gut; feature: human-associated habitat; material: faeces | place: China | collected 2012
AAATACTTCCAGATAATGGAGAGTTATCATTTTGTAAATTTTATCAATAAGCCTGAAAAATAAGGTAAGAATAAGAGCGGGAGCAGTCCTTCATGGATTGCTGCCGTTCTTGTAGTTTATGGACGAATAATTACGGCACAGTGATAAAGCGGTATCTCTGGCTGATATTCATGAAAGCATAAAACAAATATTATTTTTACAGAATACAAGGAGGCGAATGAATGAAGTTAGTAAATGGAAAAAGATCACAGCTTCTGGAATATCTGATGATCATAGCAGGAACCGGATTAATGGCACTGGCGATCAATTCCGTATTTGATGCATCAGGTATGGTAACCGGAGGCTTTTCAGGTATTGCGATCATTATAAAAGCAGGGAGTCAGGGAATCATTGACGGTGGTATCCCTCTCTGGGTAACAAATATGGGTTTGAACATTCCACTGTTTCTGATCGGATGGAAGATTAATGGATTCTCCTTTGTAAAAAAAGCTTTGATAGGAGAAATTGCTCTGTCCACCTGGCTTGCCATAGAACCTGTATGGAATCTTGCGGGCAATGATCTTCTTCTTGCCGCACTTTACGGTGGTGTGATCCAGGGTGTGGGAATCGGTCTTGTCTTTCTGGGCGGTGGAACAACCGGAGGAACCGATATGATGGCAGCTATCATCCAGAAATATCTGCAGCACTATTCAATCGCACAGATCATGCAGGTTATAGATGCAGGCGTTGTACTGGTGGGTATGTATGTGTTCGGCATCCACAAGGCACTCTATGCGATTATTGCGGTATATCTGGTGACAAAAGTATCTGACAGTTTGATTGAAGGTCTGAAATTCTCAAAAGCTGCCTATATCATTACAGCAAAGCCAAAAGAAATAGCAGATATGATCATGAAAGATCTGGACAGAGGTGTAACAGGCATCAGTGCCAGAGGAATGTACTCAGGACAGGATAAACTGATGCTTTTCTGCGTGGTAAATAAAAAAGAGATCGTAATGCTTAAAGAAAAAGTAGATGAAATTGATCCGGAAGCTTTTGTGATAGTGACAGATGCCAGGGAAGTTCATGGAGAAGGTTTTATTGAAAAAAAGTAATACAAAAAAATATATAAAAAATTGTAAATTTTTTTCTCTTTCCTCTTTCATTTTTGGTAAATATATATTAAAATACAATACAGGTATAAGGTTTTATAGTTAAAACGGAAAATAAACACTATAGGATGAGAAGGGATTGAAATCAGATGATATCGAATCAGGTGCTTCAGAATACTCTTGAAGGGTTAAAAGAAATTTCCAGAACAGAATTTTGTGTACTCGACACAGAAGGCAAAGTGCTTGCAAGTACTTTTGCAGATTTTTCCATTGCAACACAGGATGTACAGGCTTTCGTAGAATCACAGGCCGACAGCCAGCTTGTAAAGGGGTTCCAGTATTTTAAAGTCTGTGATGACTATCAGCTGGAATATATACTGGTCGCCCATGGCGACGATGAAGATACTTATATGGTTGGCAAGCTCGCCGCTTTTCAGATCCAGAATCTGATTGTAGCGTACAAAGAACGCTTTGACAAAGACAGCTTTATCAAGAACCTGCTTCTTGACAACCTGCTTCTTGTTGACATTTATAATCGTGCGAAGAAACTGCACATTGAGGCAGATGTCCGCCGCGTAGTCATGATCCTTGAAATGCCACAGGAGAAAGACCACAGCTCCATGGAAAGCGTGAAGAGTCTTTTCGGCGGTAAAAGTAAAGACTTTATCACAGCAGTAGATGAGAAGAGTATTATCGTAGTCAAGGAACTTGAAGATGGTGAGAATTATCCTGAGATGGATCAGCTTGCACATACTATCCTTGATACTCTTGGAATGGGAAATGACGGTAAGACACATATGGCATACGGTACTATCGTCAATGAACTGAAAGAAGTATCACGTTCCTATAAAGAAGCCCGCATGGCTCTTGATGTAGGTAAGATTTTTTTCGGAGATAAAGAAGTGATCGCATACAGCTCTCTGGGAATCGGACGACTGATCTACCAGCTCCCGATCCCACTCTGTAAGATGTTTATCAAAGAAATCTTCGGCGGCAAATCCCCGGATGACTTTGACGAAGAGACTCTGGTCACAATTGATAAGTTCTTCGAGAACAGCCTCAATGTTTCAGAGACATCCAGACAGCTTTACATCCATAGAAACACTCTGGTCTATCGCCTCGATAAACTCCAGAAGAGTACAGGTCTTGATCTCCGTGTTTTTGAAGATGCCATTACATTCAAGATTGCACTCATGGTAGTACGTTATATGAAATATATGGAAACACTGGAATACTGATATATTATAATAGAAGGAAAATTTTCAATGCCTGCCACAGCTTTAATTGCTGCCGCAGGCATTTTTGACCTTTACAAATCCAGCCTTGCAGTGTATAGTTAGAAATCGAGATTGCAATTGATAAGGTATGCAATATCCTGAGACATGCAAGCCAAAATTCCATTGCCGCAGGCAATTTGGAATGAATGTTGACTGCGTTACTGTGAACATTCTATGAATCCTCAAAAATCTCTTGCAATCCCCAAAAACATACATTACAATAATGTTACAAATTCATTAACCCATTGGAGGAAAAATCTATGATAGATCTTATAGATGTAAGCAAGTCCTATGGTCCCGGCCTTCCGGCAGTGAACCATGCGAACTTACATATAGATAAAGGTGAATTCGTCTTTGTAGTAGGAAACAGTGGTTCAGGAAAAACAACCCTGATCAAACTTCTTATGAAAGAGCTGGATTCCACATCCGGCCAGATCATCGTAAGCGGTGAACGTCTGGAAGGAATGAAACACAGAAGAGTAGCCAAATACCGCCGTAAGTTGGGCGTAGTATTTCAGGACTTCCGTCTTCTGAAAGACAGAAATGTATATGAGAATGTAGCGTTTGCCCAGAGAGTAGTCAACCGTCCCACAAGAGTAATCCGTAAACGTGTCCCGGAGGTACTTCAGGAAGTTGGACTTGCTGTCAAATACAAATCCTTCCCGGATGAACTTTCCGGTGGAGAACAGCAGAGAGTTGCATTGGCAAGGGCGCTGGTCAACCGTCCGGATATCCTTCTGGCAGACGAGCCTACAGGAAACCTGGATCCGAAGACTTCCGAAGAAATCATGAAGCTTCTGGAACAGATCAACGACAGAGGAACCACAGTAGTGGTTGTTACACATAACAAGGATATTGTAAATTCCATGCGCAAACGTGTTGTGACCATGCATGAGGGCTCTATTATAAGTGACGAGAAAGAGGGAGAATATCATGAGGCCTAGTACAATCTGGTACACTCTGAAACAGGGTGTCAAAAATATCAAAAGAAACTGGATGTTTTCCCTGGCTTCCATTATCACCATGGCTGCCTGTATTTTTCTGTTTGGAATCTTTTTCTCCATTGTCAATAATGTGAATAATATTGCACATAAGGTAGAGCAGGAAGTGCCGATCACAGTATTCTTTGAAGAGGGAACTACAAACAAACAGATCAAAGCAATCGGAAAGAAGATCAAGGCACGTCCGGAAGTAGAGAAAATAGAGTATCAGTCAGCTGATGAAGCCTGGGAGGAATATAAAGAGCAGTATTTCCAGGGCTCAGAGGCAGCAGACGGATTTAAGGACGACAATCCTCTTGCAAACTCAGCCAATTATCGTGTGTATATGAATGATATCACGAAGCAGTCAGAACTTGTTTCCTATATACAGGAACTGAAACATGTAAGAAAAGTCAACCAGTCTGAGGAAGCAGCAAAAACACTGGGAAATATCAACAAGCTTGTTTCCTATATTTCCATTGCCATCATTGTATTACTGCTTATTATCTCCATATTCCTGATCAGCAATACGGTATCTGTGGGTATTGCAGTCCGTAAAGAAGAGATCGGAATTATGAAATACATAGGAGCGACAGACGCATTTGTCAGAGCACCATTCCTGCTGGAAGGCATGGTTCTGGGGGTGGTCGGAGCAGCAGTTCCGCTGATCGTGCTTTATTTCTGTTATAATGGGGCAATATCCTATATTTTGACCAGGTTTAATGTGCTTACAGGTGTGGTGGATTTCATCCCGGTATGGCAGATTTACCAGACATTACTTCCAATAAGTCTGGGACTTGGAATTGGAATCGGACTGATCGGAAGTTTCTTTACAACAAGAAAGCATTTAAGAGTATAATAAAAAGCAGATAAGCATGAAGCTGCCGGAACAATGATATCATATCATAAACCGGTGGCTTTTTTTACAGGAGTGCAGACATGAAAAATAAAGAATTTTGGAAAGGTGCAGTAGCAGGAGCACTGGTTGTGACGTGCATCGGTACAGGTGCCTTTGCGGGAACAGGTCTTGCAGCAAAAGGAACAGCTCTTGGTGATCGCAAGTGTACATCAAAGCTGGCATATCTTGAAGAGCTGATCGACAGATACTATCTGGGAGATAAGGATGAAGAAAAGCTTCAGGAAGGGCTTTATGCAGGTCTTCTCTATGGGCTGGATGATCCTTATTCCAGATATTATACAGCAGAGGAATACGATTCTGAGAATTCTTCCAATGAGGGAAGCTATGTGGGGATCGGCATTCTTATGGAGAAGAACAAAGAAGGCGGAGTAAAGATTGTTGAATGCTATGAGGGCGGTCCCGGAGAAAAAGCAGGACTGGAGGAAGGGGACATCATCAGTGCCATTGACGGGGAAGATATTACAGAGGATGAAGTATCTGATGTTGCAGACATTGTCCGCAATTCAGATAAAGACAGTGTGGTGCTTACTGTTCACAGAGAAGGTGCAGAAGATGCCATGGAAATCACAGTCCCTGTCACAGATGTGGAATTACCGTCTGTTTTCCATGAAATGCTGGATTCTAAAATCGGCTACATCCGTATTACACAGTTTACAGGCGTTACCGGCGAACAGTATCAGGAAGCTTTTGATGACCTGCAAAAACAGGGAATGGAGAAAATGATCGTGGATCTCCGCGATAATCCGGGTGGACTTCTTGATTCTGTCTGTGATGTCCTGCGGAAAATCCTTCCGGAAGGACTGATCGTTTACACCGAAGATAAGGACGGAAACAGAGAAGAGGAAAAATGTGATGGCAAAAACGAACTCCGGATTCCGCTTGCAGTCCTGGTAAATGAAAGCAGCGCCAGTGCATCAGAGATTTTTGCCGGTGCAGTGCAGGATTATGGTATTGGAACGATTGTCGGAACAACTACTTACGGAAAAGGCGTGGTACAGTCCATCCGCCAGCTCTCAGACGGAAGTGCCATTAAACTGACTGTTGCCAATTACTACACTCCAAAAGGAAACAACATCAACAAAACAGGAATCAAACCTGATATAGAGGTTTCTCTGGATACCAGCCTGCTGAATAAGAATAAAGACGAGATCACCCATGATGAGGATAATCAGCTGCAGGAAGCGATTAAGGCAGTTGAGAAGGAAAAGTAGTTGTTTGGCTGATAGTTTGATGCTATACTGTATGTAGCTGTATTTATAATAGAAGTATTTTTATTATAGATGAAAAGCCCATTACTGAGCAGGCAGCGGATTTTGCTTCGTAACTGAAAAAAATAGTCAAGCGGATATTCGCAATTGAAGCAGGGGACTTACTTGATTCGGTTAAACAGTTAATGGGCAGAAAGTGAAAAATATCAGAAAAAGAGGGCGACAACATGAGCGAATATGTGATCACCACCGACAACAATTCAGATCTTCCGGAGAAATATCTCAAAGACCATGGAGTAGGCTGCATGTATCTCAGTTATTCCATGGATGGAAAAAATTATACACATGGAAATTTCCTTCCGGAGCATGAATTTTATGAGGCAATGAGAAACGGTTCCATGCCAACCACAGCACAGGTAAATCCTGAAAATGCAAAAGCACTGCTGGAGCCTTACCTGAAAGAAGGAAAAGATATTCTTCATATTGCATTTTCCTCTGCCTTAAGCGGTACATACAATAGCAGCCGTATCGCAGCAGAGGAACTGATGGAGGACTATCCGGACCGCAAGATCATCGTGGTAGATTCTCTTGGCGCTTCCCTTGGTCAGGGGCTTCTGGTTTACCTTGCACAGGAGAAGAAAGAGCAGGGAGAAGATATGGAGACAGTTGCGAAATGGGCAGAAGAGAACAGGCTTCATATGGTACACCTTTTTACAGTCAACGATTTAAACCACCTATACCGCGGAGGCCGCATTTCCAGAACTACTGCAGTAGTAGGAAGTATGCTGAATATTAAACCGGTCCTTCATGTAGACAACGACGGAAAACTCACTGCCATCGGTAAAGTCCGCGGCCGTAAAAAATCCCTTCAGGAGCTGGTAAAGCTTATGGATGAGAAAATCGGCAGCTATCATGACACCTGCCATACCATCTTTATCAGTCATGGCGACTGCGAAGACGATGCAAATTATGTGGCAGAGAAAGTAAAAGAAAAATACCAGATCAACACGATTATCATGAATCAGGTAGGAGCCACCATCGGCGCTCACTCAGGTCCGGGAACAATGGCTTTGTTCTTTGTGGGAGATGAAAGATAAATTAGTTTTTTTGTAAAATGGTTTCATGGTATCATTATCCTGCGGGAAGATAAATGATACTGTGGAACCACTTTTGATATTACAGGAGAATTTTATGAAATTATTAAAAAAAGCATTCGCATTCACATTTATATTTATGCTGAGCGTTTCAGGACTGACAGGATATCAGGTAAACGCCTCAGAGGAGCCAAAACATTTGGATATCCTGTTCACCCATGATCTGCATTCTCATTTGAACAGCTTTCAAACGATTGTAGACGGGACACAGCAGGAGACCGGCGGGTTTGCCCGGCTGAAAACATTGATCAATGAGCACGAGAAAGAGAATACAGATACACTCATACTGGATGGCGGAGACTTCTCCATGGGAACTCTGATACAGACTGTATATGACACAGAGGCCGCCGAACTGCGGATGCTTGGATATCTGGGCTGTGATGTGACAACTCTGGGAAATCATGAATTTGATTACGGCTCCGATGGTCTGGCAGATATGCTGAACGCCGCAGTCAGTTCAGGCGAAAACCTTCCCAGGATGGTTGTGTGTAATGTGGACTGGGATGCAATGAAAAAAGCCGGCCTCAGTGAAGGACAGAAACAGATTTATGAAGCATTTCAGACATATGGAGTAAAAGATTATACGGTAATTCAAAAAGGTGATGTAAAGATTGCAGTACTGGGTGTTTTCGGCAAGGATTCTCTGGATTGCGCTCCTACCTGCGAGCTTCTTTTCAAAGACCCGTCAGAAGCAGCCAGAGAAACAGTAGAGGAAATAAAAAAGAACGAAGATGTAGACATGATCGCCTGTGTATCACACAGCGGAACATGGGAGGACGAAAAAGTATCAGAGGACGAAATCCTTGCAAAGAATGTTCCGGACATTGATCTGATCGTCAGCGGACATACCCACACACAGTTGGCAGAACCAATCCTGCAGGGAGATACCTGCATCGTATCCTGTGGAGAATATGGGAAAAACCTGGGAACACTTTCCATGACTCAGAAAGAGAATGGACGGTGGGAAACGGATACCTATGAGCTTGTTCCGGTTACGGATGAAATCAAAGCAGATAAAGCCACACAGAAGAAAATAGATGAATTGTCAGATACTGTTGATATCAATTATCTCTCCAATTTTGGTTACACCAGAGAGGAAATTCTGGCAGAGAATGACATTGAATTCAACAGCCTCAGTGAGATGGAAACAAAGCATGAGGAGTTAAATCTGGGAGATATCATATCAGATGCTTATGTATATGCAGTAGAGAATACAGGAGACTCTGACGGAGAAAAAGTAGATGTTGCAATCGTACCTGCCGGAACTGTAAGAGATACTTATACAAAAGGCGATATAACAGTGGAGCAGGTATATAATTCCTTCTCGCTGGGAACAGGAAAGGACGGACTTGCAGGTTATCCTCTGATCAGTGCATATTTAACGGGAAAAGAACTGAAAACAGTGGCAGAGGTAGATGCCTCAATTTCAGATTTTATGACAATAGCCAGATTATATTGCAGTGGAATGAATTTCACCTATAATCCCCACCGCATGATCTTAAATAAAGTAACAGACTGTTATCTGACAGGCAAGGACGGGGAAAGGGAAGAAATACAGGACGATAAATTGTATCATGTTGTCACTGACCTGTACACTGGCCGTATGCTGGGTTCTGTTCTGGACAAATCCTATGGTCTGATATCCATCGTCCCCAAAGATAAAAACGGCAATCCCATAGAGAATCTGGAAGATTATGCAGTCATGGATGGAAAAAAAGAACTGAAAGCCTGGGCTGCAATCGCAGAATACATGCAATCCTTTGAAGACACAGACAAAGACGGAATTGCAAATGTGCCGGAATATTATAATACAACACACGAAAGAAAAGTTGTAGACAACAGCAAAAACATCATAAATCTGGTAAAACATCCGAATAAATTTGCCATAGCGATTGTGGGAATCTGTATTGTGGCTGTTGGGGTGAGTTTGTTGGTGATCTTTGGAATTGTAAAGATTATCAGAAGAAGAAAAAAGAATTTATGTCAATAAAATCAAATAACAGTGGTAGGGCAGTTTCTGATTAACAGGGACTGCCTTTTATGCTGCGATTATATTTCCTGATGAAATTTCCCACGACAATTAAGACAGGTATGTATCATGTTCAAAAAAAATATGATATACTTACGCTGTACATAAGCGATAGTAAAAACGGGGGAACGTGAAATGGCTGAAATGGAAAACAGTAAAGATCTGATCAGTGTATTGTGGAGCGGAGCAGATATTCTTCGCTCAAAAATGGATGCAAATGAATATAAAAATTATCTTTTGGGAATTATTTTCTATAAATATCTGTCAGATTCTTTTCTTATCAAAGTATATGATATGATCTGTGATGACAAACCACAGACATTAAAAGAAGCACTGGATGTATATGTAAAAGAATTGGAAAGTGAAGATGGCGAAGAACTGAAACAGGGAATGAAAGAAGAATGCCATTATGTGATCGAACCTGAACTTACATACACATATTTTGCAGATGCCGCAAGAAATAATTCTTTTAACAGAGAGCAGCTGCAGAAAGCATTCAATAATATTGAACAAAGTGATCCTATCTTTGCAGATCTGTTTGCAGATATTGATCTGTATTCCAACCGTCTGGGAACAGGAGATCAGAAGCAGAGTGATACAGTTGCAAGTCTGATAAAGGAAATTGATAAAGCAGATTTATTGAATTCAGATGCGGAAATACTTGGAAATGCCTATGAGTATCTGATCGGACAGTTTGCATCAGAGACAGGAAAGAAAGCCGGTGAATTCTATACGCCTCAGGCAGTATCCAAAATTCTTACCCGCATTGCAATCGCAGGACAGGAAGAAAAACAGGGATTATCTGTCTATGATCCATGTATGGGTTCCGGCTCCCTTCTGCTTAATGCAAAAAAATATGCGAAATATTCTCAGTATATCAAATATTATGGACAGGAATTAAATACTTCGACTTACAATCTTGCAAGAATGAATATGTTTCTTCATGGCATTCCGGCAGAGAATCAGAACTTGAGAAACGGAGACACTCTTGACGGAGACTGGCCAACAGACGAAGAAACAGACTTCAATATGGTACTTATGAATCCGCCTTACAGCGCGAAATGGACCGCAGCAGCAGGATTTCTGCAGGATGAAAGATTCAGTGATTATGGGGTGCTTGCACCGAAATCAAAAGCAGATTACGCTTTCCTACTGCATGGACTGTACCATCTGAAAAATAATGGAACTATGGCAATTGTACTTCCGCACGGTGTCCTCTTCCGGGGAGCTGCGGAAGGGAAAATCAGAGAAAAACTGCTTCGCTCCGGAAATATTTATGCAGTAATTGGATTACCTGCGAATCTTTTCTACAATACTTCGATTCCAACTTGTATCATTGTGCTGAAGAAGCACAGAGATGGCAGAGATGTGCTGTTTATTGATGCTTCAAAGAAGTTTGACAAAGGTAAGAAGCAGAATGAAATGACAGATGTGCATATCAATGAAGTGATGGAACTGTACAGTAAACGGGAAACTGTAGAAAAAGAATCATTTCTTGCCAGCTTTGAAGAAATAGAAAAGAACGACTTTAACCTCAACATCCCACGCTATGTTGATAACTTTGAAAAAGAAGAAGAGATAGACCTGAATGATTTGTTATCCGAGATGAAGAAAACAGATGACGAATTAGAAAAAACACAGGGTGAATTCCTGACCCTGCTCAGGGATTTAACTTCTACAGATGATGCAATTATGAAATCATTAGATGAACTGATTGCGAAAATGGAGGGGTAAATTATGGGAAAACCTGAGATTAGATTTAAAGGTTATACGGATGAGTGGGAACAGCGTAAGTTAGGAGATGTTGCTCAAGAATTCAAAAGTGGAAACTCTTTGAAGGCAGATGAGATAGATATAACAGGTGATTATCCAGTCTATGGTGGGAACGGTTTAAGAGGGTATACTTCGACTTATAATCATGATGGCGAATACGCGTTGATTGGTCGGCAGGGAGCATTATGTGGAAATATGAATTATTCTGCTGGAAAGGCTTATTTTACTGAACATGCGGTAGTTGTAAAAGCTGATGAAAACAATGTTACCAGGTTTTTATATTACATGTTGGATACAATGAATTTAGGGCAGTATTCAGACCAATCAGCACAACCTGGATTAGCGGTAAATAAGCTGGTAAAGTTAGAAAATTCGTTTCCTAAAAAAGAAGAACAACAGCAAATAGGAGCGTATTTCAGAAGCCTCGATCACCTCATCACTCTTCACCAGCGAAAGTGTGATGAAGTAAAAAGTTTAAAAAAATATATGTTACAAAAAATGTTTCCTCAAAATGAACAAAAAGTTCCAGAAATCAGATTTGAAGGATTTACGGAAGCTTGGGAACAGCGTAAGTTGGGGGAGGTTACACAGTGTTTAGACTCTGAACGAGTTCCAATAAATTCTGAAGAAAGAGAAAAGATACCAGGAGAAATTCCATATTACGGAGCTGGAAATATACAAGGATACATAAATAAGTTTTTATTTGATGAAGAGCTTGTCTTACTGTTGGAAGATGGAGATGCGTTTGATGATTTTAGAACGAAAGAAATTGCTCAGTATATATGCGGAAAGACATGGGTAAATAACCATGCTCATGTATTAAGACCATTAGGAGATGCTTATTTTTTATATGTCACTTTATCGCATAAAGATATACGAAATTGGGTTCAGCTGGCTGGAGCAAGCAGAAAAAAACTTGTTCAGAAATCAATGCTTAATATTGAGCTGTTCATGCCTCATATTATAGAACAGAAAAAAATTGGCCAGTATTTTTCGAACTTAGACCACCTCATCACTCTTCACCAGCAAAAGTGTGAAGAACTGAAAAAAATAAAGAAATTCATGCTACAGAAAATGTTTGTCTAGGAAAAAGGTGAGCAAATGGAAAAAATTACGTTATTTCATGGAACTTCGAACAGAATTGTAGTGCCAACATATGGACTTGGTGAGAAAAAACATGATTATGGCAAGGGATTTTATTTGACAGATAACTTGAATCTTGCAAAGGAATGGGCTGTTTGCAAACCTGATGATGAAAATGGCTGGGTTCATCAATATAAACTGGATACCGACCAATTAAAAATATTGGATTTTCAGGAAAAAGATGTTCTCTCATGGTTGGCAGAGCTGATGAAACATAGAGATGCCTCCGATTCCAAACGTTACCGGGTGTTATCAAAAAAATTTATTGAGAAATATGGAATAGATACAGAAGGATATGATGTGATCAAGGGATGGAGAGCCAATGCTTCCTACTTCTATATTGCCAAAGAATTTGTAAGAGATAATATTGATATGGATATTCTGACAGAATTGCTTTCTCTTGGTGGTCTGGGAATCCAATATTGTATTAAATCAAGGCTGGCATATGAGCACTTGCAGGAAGTACAGGACGGTCTGTTGTCTGTTGATTATATGGAATTCAGAGAAAAATATAATCAGCGAGATGTTTCAGCAAGACAAAAAATGCGGGAATTAATTGATTCTGATGCAAACAAAGTAACGAATGTATTCAGTACATTGCTTTAGGAGAGAATTATGAGAGCGTATGCAGAAGCTTATTTAAGTGATGTTGTAGAAAATCAGGGAAAGCTGTTTGATTTTGTAGCACAGTCATTCCCAGATAAAAATACAGAAGATTTTATTAACACATATATGAAGAGTAAAACGAGAAAGAGTATAGATGAAGCTCAGGCTTATGTGAATACGATGGATGTGGAAGATTTATGGTCGTATTTTCTTAAAACAGATCATTACAGATTGCAGGAAGGAGACAACTTAAAAGGTTTTATTCCGGACTGGATTGGAGAGTTTTACGCATATTATCAGTGGTACTATAATATGCCAAGTTCAGAAGTTGTTCAGAAAATCCCGGTGGATTTCTTGAAGAAAGCCTATTACGGACTTCATGATCTGGAACTTGATCTGGCAGTCAGAAAAGTAGGAGAGGTTTAATGGATATTATCTGCTTTCACAATCCGAATGAAGAAAATGGATATTTGAGTAACTGGTATCCGACTCAGTTCACAGTTGATGGAATAGATTTTTCTTCAATGGAACAGTTTATGATGTACCAGAAAGCATGCCGCTTTCATGATGCTTTAGTAGCAAAGGAGATATTGAGCACAAATGATGTTGCGAAAATTAAGAAATTAGGGCGAGAGGTACATGGATATAATGAAAATACCTGGAATGGTGTAAGACAGATTATTGTTTATGAAGGGTTAAAGGCGAAATTCGGTCAAAATGTAGAATTGAAAGAAAAACTTGTTGATACAGGTGACGCAATATTGGCAGAATGTGCGGTAAGAGATCAGATTTGGGGGATAGGTTTGTCCATGAGAGATCCCAATAGACTTGATCAAAGCAAATGGAAGGGAAAAAATCTGTTGGGATATGCTCTGATGATGGTTAGAGAGCAGTTGTAAATGCCAATCCTTGGGAACAGCGTAAGTTAGGTGATTTAGTCGATCGTGTTACAAGAAAAAATCAAGATTTAGTCTCAGAGTTACCGCTTACAATATCAGCTCAATATGGACTTATTGATCAGAATGAATTCTTTGATAAGAGAGTCGCAAGTAAAGATGTCAGTGGTTACTATCTGATTGAGAATGGAGAGTTCGCTTACAATAAAAGTACTTCAACAGATGCTCCTTGGGGAGCTATTAAAAGGCTGGATCGTTATGAAAATGGCGTATTATCAACGCTTTATATCGTATTTGGGATAAAAGAAAACAATCCTGTAGATTCCGATTTCTTGGTATCGTACTACAACACAAATTTGTGGCATAAAGGTATTCATGAGATTGCTGCAGAAGGAGCGAGAAATCATGGACTTTTGAATATTGCACCTGCGGATTTCTTTGAGACGAAGCTGATGATACCGCAAGATATTGAGGAACAGAAGAAAATTGGAAAGTATTTTGAAGAGCTAGAAAGGCTCATCACTCTTCACCAGCGAAAGCCAATTCCCCATCCCAACCATCCAACTATCCACACGAAACACAAAGGAGAAGAAAAATATGTCAGAATTAGAGTCAATGATAGAGGAAAAATTAATAGAACAGCTAATTTACGGAGATTCCCAGTGGACATACCGGGAGGATTTAAAGACGGAGGAAGATCTGTGGGCGAATTTCAGATATATTCTGGAGCAGAATAATAAGGACAGGCTAAATGGAGAAGGACTTTCTGACTCTGAATTTGAACAGGTAAAGAACCAGCTTCAGTTTTCCTCATTTTATAAAGCTGGGGAATGGTTGGTAGGTGAGAATGGAAAGGTAATGGTTCATGTACAGCGGGATACGGAAAAGTTGCATCTTGTAGTGATGAACCATGAGCATATTGCAGGCGGTTCCAGTGTTTATGAAGTGATTAATCAGTATAAAGCACTGAAATCAGATGATGAGGATTCCACAGATGTGCGGGACAGAAGATTTGATGTAACTCTTATGATTAATGGGCTTCCCATGATACATATTGAGTTGAAGAATAAACAGCATTCTTACATGGACGGATTCTGGCAGATAAAAAAATATATTGGTGAGGGTAAATTTACCGGGATTTTCTCAGCTGTGCAGATGTTTGTAGTCAGTAACGGTGTGGATACCAGATATTTTGCGGCAGCAGGGGATACAGAGTTAAATCCCAAATTTATGAGTGGATGGGTAGACAGAAAGAATAATCCTGTTTCAGATTATCTCAGCTTTGCAAAAAGTGTACTCCGTATTCCACAGGCTCATGAAATGATTGCCAGATACACAGTTCTGGATGAAGATGCTAGGCGGCTGATTCTGCTCAGGCCATATCAGATTCATGCCATTGAGTCTATACGTGAAGCTTCAAAAACCGGAGAATCCGGTTTTGTATGGCATACAACCGGTTCGGGAAAAACACTGACATCCTATAAGGCAACAAGAAATCTTTTGATGGATATTCCAAGTATTGATAAGACGATTTTTCTTATTGACCGTAAAGATCTGGATACACAGACAACTATGGCATTTCAGGCATATGCAAATAATGATCTGGTAGATGTGGATGAAACAGATAATGTAAATGATCTCAAAAAGAAATTAAAATCGGCTGACCGTCAGGTGATTGTAACGACAATCCAGAAAATGCAGATTCTCATAAGTAAAAGACTGCAGGAAGGGACCCCGGACTTTGATAAAATCAAAAATCTGAGGATTGCTTTTGTAGTGGATGAGTGCCACAGGGCAGTGACACCGAAAACAAAGAGAGAACTGGAACGTTTCTTTGGCAGATCTTTATGGTACGGTTTTACCGGAACTCCACGCTTCGCAGAGAATTCATATCCGCAGATGGGCGATTTGCCACGAACAACAGAAGAATTATATGGAAAATGTCTCCATTCTTATACCATACAGAATGCAATTCATGACAAGGCAGTTCTGGGATTTCAGGTTGAGCATAATGGTCCTAAAAATATGACAGATGAAACGGACAGCAGCCAGTATGACAATGAAGCACATATGTTAAAGGTATTGGATGTAATTTTAAACAAATCCTATTACAAATTAGGCTTTCAGAACGGAAAGGGAATGACATATGAGTGCATGCTTACAACCAAATCCATTCAGGTTGCACAGAAATATTATGAACTGCTTACCAGGGTAAAGAACGGAGAAACTTCTCTTGTGATTGATGAGAAAATCAGACAGGTGCTTCCGGATTTTCCTAAATTTGCCATCACCTACTCTGTTACCGAAAATGAAGAAGGCTCCCATGTAAATCAGGAAAAAATGCAGAAATCTTTGAATGATTACAATGGGATGTTTGGAACGAAATATGAAATGTCCCAGATACAGAGCTATAATGGCAATCTGAATAAACGTCTTGCCAGAAAAGATGCCAGATTTAAGAGCAGACGAGAACAGCTGGATCTGGTAATTGTGGTAGACAGACTGCTCACAGGTTTTGATGCACCATGTATGTCTACGATTTTTATTGATCGTCAGCCTATGGGACCTCATGATCTGATTCAGGCTTTTTCAAGAACTAACCGTATTTATGACACCAATAAGACATATGGACAGATTGTAACTTTTCAGGCACCAATGCTCTTTAAGAAGTGCGTGGACAATGCAGTGAAATTGTATTCTGCCGGAAGCACAGAGACAGCGTTGCTGGCAGAATGGGATGAAGTAGAGCCTGCATTTCGTAAAGCACTTTCTGCACTGAAAATCTGCGCTGAGAAGCCTTCGGACATTCCGGGCATGTCCATGAAAGAGAAGAAAATTTTTGCAAAAATGTTCCAGGAGTTTGACAGCCTGTTTGCACAGCTGAAATCTTTTACAAAGTATGATGACAGTATGTTGGAAGCGTATGGAATTACAGAGGCAGAATATGACGATTATGCAGGCCATTATAAAAATGTAATGGAAGAGATTCGTGATTCCAAAGATCATGGGAATTCAGATTCCGGTGACACACAGGTGGATCAGGATTATGAATTGATGGCATATAGCAGTACAAAGATTGACTACGAATATATTATTAACCTGATCCAGAATATTGTGACTCCGACAGAGGAGGATGAGGAAATTACACCACAGGAACGGCAGAAAAAGCTGGAAGAAGTAAAACAGTACGTAGCGGAGCTTCGCAAAGATAATGAAAAAGTAGCAGACCTTATGTCCAATCTGATTGCAGATATTGAGAAAGATGACAGAAAGTACAGAGGAAAGTCTATCCTTAATATTATTGAGAATATGAAACGAGATTGTGTGGAAAAAGTTATCTCTGATTTCTGTATTCAATGGTATGCGTCAAAGGATGATGTAATGTATGCGGCAATCCATTACAGAAATGGGAAAATCCCCAATGAAACGGCAATTAAGGCGACTGTTGATTATACCAGCTACAAAGAAGCACAGGAAACAGCTTTGCCGAAGTATAAATTTTATAATCGCATGATGGCAGAATTGAAGAAAACTCTGGACGAAGAGATAAAACCTCTTCTTATGACTGCATAAATCCATCAATTTATCCGCTCTATTTGTAGAATTGCTATAATCATTACATTGTGAATATCAGCGCAGGTAATTTCGGAAATGGAGAATGCTTATGTCAAATGATACAAATAACAATGTACTGTTTTCGCAGTATTATGCACAGTGGATTGATGTATATAAAAAGGGTGCAATTCGTGAAGCAACTATGGCAAAATATCTGATGACACAGAGGTGGGTGGAGAAGCTGGTGCCTGAACTGAGGGTGTCAGAGCTGACCAGAACGGCATATCAGCAGCTTTTGAATGATTATGCAAGGGAGCATGAGAGACAGACTACGCTGGATTTTCATCATCAGCTGAAAGGCGCTATTCTGGATGCGGTTGATGAAGGAATGATAGAACGAGATCCGACCAGAAAAGCCATCATTAAGGGAAAAACTCCCAAGGCCAAGAAAATAAAATATCTGAATCAGTTTGAACTTCATACATTGATCACTGATCTGGATATTAAGGAGGAGCCAAACTGGGACTGGTTTATTCTTCTTGTTGCAAAAACCGGAATGAGATTTTCAGAAGCTCTGGCGATTACTCCGGCAGATTTTGATTTTGGCAGGCAGACGCTGTCAATAAGCAAAACCTGGGATTATAAAGGTGAAGGTGGTTTCCTTCCAACGAAGAATAAATCTTCTGTGAGAAAAATTCAGATTGACTGGCAGATTGTTGTAAAATTCTCAGAACTGACCAAAACACTTCCGCAGAATCAGCCTGTTTTTGTGGGAGAATCGAAGGTTTACAATTCTACTGTGCATGATGTGCTTACCAGGCATTGCAGAAGGTGTGGGATATCTGAGATTTCCATACATGGACTCAGACATACCCATGCTTCATTATTATTGTTTGCAGGAGTGTCCATTGCCAGTGTTGCGCGCAGACTGGGGCATGCAAGTATGACTACAACACAGAAAACATACCTGCATATTATTCAGGAACTGGAGAACAAAGCTGTAGATCTGGTGATGAGAACTTTATCGGGATTATAATCTGGATGATTTAGAGAAATTATCTGCGCTGATAAAAAGTTACTGTTTTTTTCTGTTACAGGAGGCATGGAAAAAAATGTGAAGTATGATATACTGTTAGTTATCTTATAGGCAGGCATTACAGAATAATGGGGAGTTTTTGAATGAGCGAACAAAAAAGAAAAATTGGTTTTACTGTTGCGTGTGTAAATGAATTTGCCAATAAACACAATCTAAGTGCCAAAGAAGCGTTTCAGTACCTTTTTCAATTCAAAGGCATAGCTTTCATTAAAGAAAATTACGATGTCGAGCATACTCTGGATTTTGAAACAATTTTGGAAGACTTAGAAATTTTATGTAAAAAAATGGAGGTACATTATTAACCAAATAAGCTGTGAATCAGTTATTTGGTTATGAGCAAGTAGAGAAGGTACTATTTTAGTAACATGATGCTTGGAAAAAACGGAGGAACACAAAACAAATGCAGATGGAGTTAGCCAAAACATTGCGAAATTACGACAGAAAAAATTTATCAAAGGACGTCCTTACCGGGCTAATCATTATGGCTGTTTCGATCCCGATTTCCATGGGCTATGCCCAGATTGCGGGGCTGCCGGCGGTTTATGGACTGTACGGATCTGTATTCCCGATCATTTTGTTTGGGCTGTTTTCCACATCACCCCAGTTCATCTTCGGGGTGGATGCAGCACCAGCGGCGTTAGTCGGGGCGGCACTGGTGGAAATGGGAATCCAGAGTGGTTCGAAACAGGCCGTGGCGGTTGTGCCGGTACTCACATTTTTTGTGGCAGTCTGGCTGTTTATATTTGCATTTTTTAAAGCTGGAAAACTGGTAAACTATATTTCCGCACCTGTAATGGGAGGCTTTATCACAGGTATCTGTACCACAATTATTCTCATGCAGGTGCCCAAATTAATGGGCGGAATTGCAGGAACCGGAGAGTTGCCGGAGCTGGCAGAGCATATCTGGGCTACATTGGGACAGATCAATCTGCCTTCACTGATCTTAGGTCTGGTTTCTCTGGTCATCCTTCTGGTAATGAAAAAAATCATGCCTAAGTTTCCTATGGTAGTAGTTCTGATGGCTGCAGGTGTATTATTATCCTATTTCGTCCCGATTTCCAACTGGGGAATCCGCACACTGGATGCAGTAGAACCGGGGCTGCCTGTATGGAGTATTCCTGACTTCTCTGCCATCGGTCTGAAGGAAGCTGTTATCTACAGTCTGTCCATTGCTGTAGTGATCATGGCGGAAACCTTACTTGGTGAGAACAGCTTTGCACAGAAAAATGGTTACAGGGTAAATGCCAATCAGGAGCTGGTAGCCTTTTCCATGGGAAATCTGGCGGCAGCTTTGACCGGATGCTGTCCGATCAATGGTTCGGTGTCACGTACCGCTATCAGTGAACAGTACCAGGGAAAAACACAGCTGACAGGAATTCTTGCAGGAATTTCCATGATTTTTGTGCTTCTGGGAGCAACCGGGCTGATCGCTTATCTGCCGGTTCCCATGCTGACTGCAATTGTGATATCCTCACTTCTGGGGGCAACGGAATTTGATCTGGCTGTACGTTTGAGGAAAATCAGCAAAAAGGAATGCCTGATCTACTGGGGCGCATTCTGGGGAGTGCTGATGCTTGGCACCATCAATGGAGTATTGATCGGTATTATTCTCTCCTTTGCAGAGATGATCATCCGTACTGCGAAACCGGCACGCTGTTTTCTAGGAGTGCAGCCGGGACACAGGCATTTCGAGGATCTTACGGAAAGCTTGCATAACTGCGAGATTGAGGGCGTGGTGATCTACCGATTCAGCAGCAGCCTGTTTTTTGCAAATATAGATATTTTACAGCAGGATATTGAGAATGTCATTGGACCGGATACCAAAGCAGTAATTCTGGATGCCAGCGGGATTGGCAGTATTGATGTTACGGCTGCGGACAGGCTTGCAATTCTGTACCGTTCTCTGAAGGCAAGAGGAATTCGTTTCTACATAACAGAGCATATCGCTGAGCTGAATGAACAGATGCGTGGACTGGGGCTTGGATTTATGATCGAAGAGGGACGTGTGCGCCGGACCATACATGTTGCATTAAAGGATATGGGAATCCATTATCCTTATCCTTTGAAGGGCAATGTAGATAATGCAGAACGTTCTCCGTTCAGGAAGCGGGTGGACAACAGTGTACAGGAATTTGTCTGGGCTTTTGGTTCTGATTCTGAGGCAGAGATAGAGAAGCAGATTCATCTGCAGATTGAACATTTAAAAGAGAACGGAGATATGCAGGAGCTGCTCCATGGCCAGTGGAATCATATGGACGAACTTGATGCAGATGCATGGATTGAGCATCTGGAAGAGCATATGAAAGAAATTGTAAAGATTTCCGGACAGGATGAACAGGAACTGACTGTACGTTTTGAGAAGCATCGAAAGAAACTCCGGGAACAGATGCTGAAAGAGCATCCGGAGTTGGTGGCGATGTTCGAGGAGCGCAGGCGACTTTTGGATGAGCAGTTAGAGAAAAAATGGCCGGATGTGTATGCACTGGTTTTAAAGCAGCGTGAGAAGGATAACAGGTAAATGAAAAAGTTTAAGTTAAATGTACAGAGATATATCTGCATTTTATTATGCCTTGTTTTATATGTTACTGTGCTTCCCTTTCCTGTATCAGCAGAGAAAGAAAAAACTCGGACAGTCAGAGTAGGCTGGTATGAAGGAATCTATAATACCACAGGATCAGACGGTCAGAGGAGAGGCTACAGCTACGAATACCAACAGGCAGTAGCTGCGCATACCGGTTGGAAATATGAATATGTGGATGGAAGCTGGGCAGAACTGATGAGCATGCTGAAAAAAGGACAGATCGATCTGCTGGGAGGTATCTCCTATGCAGAGGAACGCTCCACTTCCATGCTTTTTTCAGCGTTGCCTATGGGAGAGGATAGATATTATCTGTATGTGAATCCATCCAATACAGACATCTCTGTTTCAAATCTGACTACATTAAATGAGAAGAGGATCGGGATGATGCCGGATACACTTTCTGCCGAAATGTTTCATGAGTGGGAAAAAAGCCATGGAGTAAACATGCAGCAGGTTGATATTATCGATGTAGACGATGTCCGTCAGAAATTGAAAAATCATGAAATTGATGGGTTTGTTTTGAATGAATCTCCACAGTGGGAAAGAGATAACATTTCACCAGCTCTTCTGATCGGCGGCTCCTATAACTATTTTGCAGTCAGCAAAAAACGCCCGGATCTGAAAGAGGAGCTGGATCAGGCAATGCAGAAGATTGAGAGGGAGAATCCTTTTTATACAGACGATCTTTATAAGAGGTATCTCTCCGCAAATTCCCTTGAAACTCTTACGGATGAGGAGCAGAACTGGCTGGAACAGCATGGGGCGGTCAGGATTGGATATCTGAAAAATGATGTGGGTGTCAGCCTTGTGGGTACGGAGTCAGAGAAACCGGTAGGAATTATTAACGATTATATTAGTCTGGCTTCTGGCTGTCTGGGAGAAAAAAACATAGAATTTCAGTTGACAGGCTTTGATTCCCAGGAGGAAGAGCTACAGGCATTAAAGGATAGCAGGATTGATATGATTTTTCATATGAATCAGAATCCATATGAAGCTGAGCAAAACGATGTTATATTGTCAAATACTGTTTTTGAAGTCAATGTTGCAGTACTCACAGGTGTTAAAAAGTTTGATGAAAATAAAGAGAATACAGTAGCAGTGAGAAGGAATAACCTGCTGGGAAAGTGGTATATTTCTTTTAACTATCCTTTCTGGAAAATAAAGGAATATGACTCATCCGATGAGGTTGAGAAGGCAGTTCACAGCGGTGAGGCAGACTGTTTTGTTGTGAAGGCAGGACAGTCATTAAAGACAATGGCAGACAGCAAAATGCGCAGTATTTTTCTTACGAAATCCGGGGATTCCTGCTTTGCAGTCACCAGGGACAATACAACATTAATGAATATCCTGAACAAAACCATTCAGACTCTGCCTGCTTCCAGGCTTTCCAGTCAGTTTTGCGTATATGAAAACGAACCGGGAAAGGTCACTCTGGCAGAATACATAAAGGATAACCTGCGAGCAGTTTCTATTGGTTTTGTAAGTACGGTTCTGGTTATTATAATGATTATAGTTTACCTGATGGTGAAAGCAAGAAAAGCCCAGATTCAGGCAGAAAAGGCTAATGCCGCCAAATCAGATTTCCTTTTCAATATGTCTCATGATATCCGGACACCCATGAATGCCCTGCTGGGATACAGTGAGCTGATAAAAAGGG
>OHMN01000962.1_pt1 | contig 21931 bp, 26 predicted proteins | sample 1569361 | NCBI WGS metagenome assembly OHMN01 (sample SAMEA3541508, study PRJEB24748) | human gut metagenome | biome: human gut; feature: human-associated habitat; material: faeces | place: China | collected 2012
CTGTCAGGATGACCAGGATGTGCATTCCTTTTTCAAAAGCAAGATACTCTGCGGCAGTGAGGGCAATTTTCGGTGTAAGAAGACGTTCAACAACCGGATCATTTGCAAGATTCAGGAACATAACTACATGGTCTGCAGCACCGCTTTCCTCGAAGGTACGGCGGAAAAATTCCGCTACGTCATATTTGACACCCATTGCCGCGAAAACAATGGCAAAATCCTCATCAGAGTCTTCTCCCAGAGAAGCCTGTTGTACGATCTGTGCGGCCAGCTTGTCGTGGGGAAGACCATTTCCGGAAAAGATCGGAAGCTTCTGTCCTCGGATCAGGGTGGTCAGTCCGTCGATTGCGGAAATGCCGGTGTTGATATAGTTTCTGGGATATTCACGTGCTACCGGGTTCAGCGGCAGACCATTGATGTTTAATTTTACCTCCGGGGTGATGTCCCCCAGACCGTCGATGGGCTGTCCGATACCGTTAAAGGTTCGTCCGAGGATTTCCGGGGAAAGCCCGATTTCCATGGGACGTCCGGTCAGCCGGGTATGGGTATTGCCTAAGGACATACCGTCTGTTCCTTCAAAAACCTGGATAACAGCCTTGTCCTCATAAATCTCAATAATACGGCCGATCTTGCGAGTCCCGTCATCCATGTGAAATTCAACGATTTCCTCATAGGAGGCATTCTTGACGCCTTCCAGGACCACCAGAGGTCCGTTTATTTCGCTTAAGCCTAAATATTCAATTGCCATAAACTTCTCCTCTCTGTTACGACTCATAGCCGGTTATGGCTATGAATGTAACTGTTCCGGCATCAGCCGTTTTTTTCCATTATGTTATCATAGAAAGTATCAATGTCCTGCTTGTATTGGTCGAATTTATCAAGCTGATTATTTGCCACATCATATTTAATGGAAATAATTTTTTCAAAAATGTTGTTCCCCTCTTTCAGTACGGAAACCGGCATTCCACGGTTGATGAGTGCACGGCATTTTTCATAAAGATAGAGGATCGTTTCCATCATTTTAAATTGTTTTTCCATTGGTACGCAGGTGTCTTCTGCGTGAAAAGCGTTCTGCTGGAGGAAGCCCAGACGGATGACTCTGGCAATTTCCAGCGTCAGTTTCTGGTCATCCGGAAGAACGTCGCTTCCGATCAGCTTGACAATCTCCATCAGGGAGCTCTCCTGATTCAGGATTGCCATGAGCTGATTCCTGTCTGCTACAAATTTCGGAGAAACATGCTCTCTGTACCATGGAGTCAGGTCTTCCAGATATTCACTGTAGCTGGTGAGCCAGTGGATTGCCGGGAAGTGACGGGCATAGGCAAGGGATTTGTCCAGTCCCCAGAAGCAGCGGACGAAACGTTTGGTATTCTGTGTGACAGGCTCTGAGAAGTCACCACCCTGTGGAGAAACTGCTCCGATAATGGAGACAGAGCCTTCGGTTCCGTTTAAGTTCTGCATCATTCCTGCACGTTCATAGAATGCGGACAGCTTGGATGCCAGATATGCAGGGAAACCTTCCTCTGCAGGCATTTCCTCCAGACGGCCGGACAGTTCTCGAAGAGCTTCTGCCCAACGGGAGGTGGAGTCTGCCATGATAGCTACGTCGTAACCCATGTCCCGGTAATATTCCGCAAGAGTTACACCTGTATAAATAGAAGCTTCACGCGCCGCAACCGGCATGTTGGAAGTATTGGCGATCAATGTGGTTCTGTCCATCATCAGGTTTCCGGATTTCGGGTCGATCAGTTTACTGAAATCTTCCAGAACCTGAGTCATCTCGTTTCCACGTTCTCCGCATCCAATGTAGATGATAATGTCTGCATCAGACCATTTTGCAATCTGATGCTGAGTCATGGTCTTACCTGTACCGAAACCTCCCGGAACAGCGGCTGTACCGCCTTTTGCGATAGGGAAAAGGGTGTCCAGGATACGCTGACCTGTGACAAGTGGGACGCTTGCAGGGAAACGTTTGTGGGTTGGTCTCGGGATACGGATCGGCCATTTCTGTGCAAGTGCCAGATCTTTGGTGGTTCCGTCTGCGAACTGAATGGTTACGATCGGTTCCAGAATGGTGTATGCTCCGTCAGATGCCGCGTGGATAACTGTAGCTTCTGTAAGATTCGGAGGAACCATGGATTTATGGAGAATGGAGTCTGTTTCCCGGGTCTCGGCAATGATAGAGCCAGGGCCGACTACGTCACCCTCTTTAACAGTAATGTGTGTGTTCCATTTCTTTTCTGTGTCAAGGGAATCAACGCTGACACCTCGTGAAATATATTTGCCTGAGGCTTTGGCAATCTCTTCCAGAGGACGCTGGATACCATCAAAAATATTGTGGATGATTCCAGGTCCCAGAAGTACAGAAATGGCATCTCCGGTTCCTGTAACTGTATCGCCCGGTTTCAGTCCTGTAGTCTCCTCGAAAACCTGTACGGTGGTCATGCCTTTCTTCAGGCCGATGATCTCACCTACCAGATGTTCCGGACCTACATAGACCATCTCGGAAATCTTAAATCCGCTGTCGCCCTTCAGATAAATGACGGGGCCGTTGACACCGTAGATAATACCTGTATTACTCATGTTCTGGTCCTCCGTCAAACTTGAATTCTTTGTATGCTGCCTCAAAATTTCCTGCAAAAGAGTGATCGATCAGGATGTTTTTCTGAGGAATCGTAGCGCGGATACCGCCAAGAAAAGAGTCCTTTGCAAGCTGGATAGCAGTACCTGTTGTATGCTGAAGTTTCTCTGCAAGAGATCTGTCCTCCGGAGAGAGATAGATGGTAATCTCATCATTTCCTGCGAAATCCAGAGCTTCTTTGATCTTAGCAGTTAAATAGTTCTCATACTCCGGAGTTTTGGTAAAGGATTCCAGAAGTCCTTTTACTTCGGAGAAAATTTTCTCTTTTAATTCGTTTTGTTTTCTGGTCCAGTCACGCTTGATCGTGAGCTGTTCTGCGGAGAGAGCCTTGTTTATTTCACGTCGGGCGCTGGCAGTTTCCGCTTTGATCTGTGTCTGGGCGTTTTCTTCACTGAGAGTTTTGTGTTCTTCTGCCATTTTCTCCAGAGCCGCTTTATGCTCATCGAGAATGGCGGCAGCTTTTTCGTGGGCTTCCTCTACAGTGATATCATAAAAATGGCTGAGTTTTTCATCAATTGTCATGTTAACACCTGCCTGTAATATTTAGATTGTAACTGTTCACTCCGTTCACAGTAACGTAGCCAAAATTCATTCCAGATTGCCTGCGGCAATGGGATTTTGGCTTGTATGTCTCGAGATAGTGGTGTGTGAACAGTAACATTAGATTTACTATTGGTAACTGTTTTACAGCTTTAAACCAATAGCTTCATTCACATATGAAGTGATAAAATCCGGTTTGCGGCCAGTACCGTGCCTGTCGGGAATTTCGATGATCAGAGGGGTCTTGTGATGAAGCTTTACTTCATCTATAATTTCGGGAAACTCCCGGCCGAATTTCTCGGTCAGGAGTATGATTCCGATTTCTTTATTGGAGATAGCTTTCTGCAAAGCATCTTTTAATTCATCATGTGTGTGTACGACCACGCCCTCCACACCTGCCAGTCTCATCCCTGTGTAGGTATCGATATTGTCGCTGATCAAAAACATCTGCATCTTATAACTGTCCCAGGATCATGAAGGAGATGATCAGTCCATAAAGGGCAACACCTTCTGCAAGACCTACGAAAATAAGGGATTTACCAAGAATACTCTGATCCTCGCTGATAGCACCTAAGGCTGCGCTTGCCGCACTGGCAACGGCAATACCACCACCGATACAGGAAAGTCCGGTTACAAGAGCTGCTGCGATATAACCCATACCTGTTGCAAGTGTGCCTTCAGAGCCTGCAGCTGCCTGTACGGAAGAAGCACCTGTGAACATAACTGCAATGGCGATAAGCATAGTTCCAAAGAAGAAGAAGGCGTTTACACCGAGAGCTGTTTTGTAACGTCCGCGGTTTTTTTCACCGATGAGATAGTAGCCAAATGGAAGAATGATGCTGAGTACCAGTGCGATTGCTAAAATGATCTGTGCGATTGTTGTCATAATTAAATCTCCTCTTAGTTCTTGATTTTGCTGTTCATATATATCATATTTATTCGGCTTTGAATATCTGGCTGACTGACAGATATGGGTTTCCCGGGGATGATATATAAATGAAAATAGTATAATTTCTGATGATCTTTCTGTCTATTTTACAGAGCGGAACGGCTCAAATTTACGTCCTGTACCTTTGTAGAAGCGGCTGAACATTTCATAATATTCCAGACGAAGCACCTGGATACCGACGATCAGGCCCTCCATACCACATACAAAAAGGTTTCCCAGAACTACTACTATCCAGTTCAGGTTTCCGCTTTCTGCGCCTGCAAGCATGAGAACGACTTCCATCATCGCTGCATGGCTGACTGCGAAAGCTCCGATACGGACGAAGGAAAGGGTATTGGAGAAGTAGCTTAACAGGACTTCAAACATTTCAAAAAGTCCCTGTACAACGAACATTCCCTTCTCTTTTGGCATAACTTCTGATTTCTTCTCAATGAGGGCTGTAAGTGGCTCTTTCAGGAAGATTAGGATCAATGGTACGCCGAACATGATAAACAGTACGATTCCGCCGGGAAGTGTTTTGCCATTGAGTATCAGTGCAATGGAGACAACTGCAGAGCCGTAGAATACCAGACCAGCCACTGAGTTTGTATCAAACCAGATGTGTTCTACATCTCCGGCTTTCCAGGCATTCAGGATGTTAAATACCATACATAAAAGGATCAGGCACATACCAAAACCAATGGCAACAATAAATACTGTATTCAGCTTTCCGATAAACGGAACTGACATCATATTGTTCATCGGGCGAAGCCACAGGGCAGGTATCACATCTTCGAATCCGAAGATACTTCCGAACATAAATCCGAAGATTGTGGAGAACACACCTGCACAACTGATAATGCCTGCCAGTGTGATATGTTTGAATTTATAAAGCAGGAAACCTCCGATAAAGAGCAGCAATCCCTGTCCCACATCACCGAACATTGCACCGAAAATAAAGGAATAAGTCAGTGCTACAAACCATGTGGGATCCATCTCGTTATAGGCCGGAAGACCATACATCTTAATGTACATTTCAAATGGTTTAAACAGTTTCGGGTTCTTCAGTTTCGTTGGCGGCTGCTGGTGTATACCTGGCTTCAGATGTTCGTCCTCTTCACCGTCAATAATACAGAAAATGCGGCTGTCGTCTTTGATATCATTCTGGAAAGAATGGGCATCTTTCTCTGTCATCCATCCACATAAGATATAGAAAACGTCTTTATCCCCATGTGTACATGCCGCAAGTCTGCGCACATCAAAGTTACCGGAAAGCTGTGCGATAGCATTGCGTGATGCAACGATATCTTTCTGATTTCTAAGAAGAAAATCTGCTTTTTTCTGATCGGCAGATGCCAGATCAGCAGCTGCTCTGTTGCGTGTTTCAGTCAGTTGTTCGAAAGCTTCTTTTGCTGTTCCCTCATAAGTATCCGGCATATAAATACGCTCAAAGTGCATGGAAGAATAGACGGCTTTTACTTTCTGGGCTTCGTGCTCCGGGACAAAATACAGACCCCAGACATACTGGTCATCTTCATCACATTTAATGAAAATTGTGTCCAGATTTTCGTAAATATACTTTTCAAATTTCTGGTAATATTCCTTCTCAATCCTTCCGAAACGGAAGTGGATGAACTGGAATTTCAGGATTGAGGAAATATTGTAATTAATATTTCTGAACGGGCGGATCACTCGCAGAGATTCATCCAGAGCTGCAAGCTGACTCTCCAGATCAGCACGTTTATTGCTTAGTTCCTGATAATCAGACTGAATCCGGCGGATTGTATTTAAAGCCTGTTCAGTATCCATGGGTTTGGCAGAAATCTTCTCCGGATCTGCCAGTTCATCATAGAAACTGTTGGCAGTAGAGAGTGCTTCCTTATATGGATTGATTTCCATAAACGGAGAAAGACTCTCTACTGCTGTCAGCTCGGAAAGGGCATTTTCCAGATGAATTTCGTACTTGGAAAGATAGGTGTTTACCACTCTGTCAATATCGGTTTTAGGACCGGTAATGCTCAGGAACTTCATTTTCTCAATCATAAATTCACCTCCTGGTTAATGTTCTTTAAACTGCGAAGCAGTTATTCAGTTATGCGCCATATAGAAATCAACTGTTGCAAATATAACGCATGGCTTCATCATGCTGCACACCGTAACGTACGCATTCAATGGCGATAGTCAGGCGGTTTACTTCGTGTTCCTTGTTATACAGATAAGAATAGATCACTGCTACAGAATATGGATTTCTGTGGGATTCCTTCTCAAGGATCGAGCGGTGGATGTGGTTGTAGAATTCTTCCAGATTGGCTACGGTAAGCTGTTCATATTTGTTGCCGTACCATGTTTTCTGGAAAATTCTTCGACCTTCTTCGTATGAAGGTGCTTCCACCAAAGCTGTGATCTCTTCTTTCTTTAACTTATAATTTACAGGGATCAGCAGGGCATAAATACTTGCCGGATCCATGTTGTAATACCTTTTGGAACGCTGGATAAACTGCAGGTTCAGCATATCAAATTTCTCGCCGTAAGTGCAGGTAATCTCTTCCAGATCTTTACCTTTAAACAGCTTCTTACGGATGTTCCAGATCTGGGTAAAATAGTACAGATCCAGTGCCATACCATAGTCGAAGAGAAGTGCTGTTTCATGCTCCTGGATCTTCGAAAGCGGGATATAAAATTCGTTTCCTTTGAGGCAGGAGATCAGTTCCTCCATGGTGGAACAGGTAGTGATCCGGTCTACATCAATATTGGAATGCAGACGGAAAAATTCACGGTACGGAGAAACATCTACAGGATCCGTGTCGCGGTGATCGAAGATATTTGTCATGACTTCCTTCAGTACACGGATTTCATATCGCTTGGAATACAGATCCAGAAATTTACGCTGCTCCGGGTTGGCAAAGTGATAAATTCTGGAGAAATTCTGGAATATGGATTTCTTCAGAAGCTTCTCAATCTGGCCACGGTGCAGGGTATTTTCATCCAGTGCATCCCACCTGGAAGAGTATTCCGGCATTCGCTTCAGATAGGCAGCTACCTGCGTGACATCGGAGAGTTGGAGGATTTCCTCGAACTGATCCATGGTAGTAAGCCTGCTCTGCATTGCGCGGATTTTCGTGGAAAGTCCGCTGTAGGAGAGTACGCCTCCCATTGTTTTTCACTTCCTTTCCTGATGTCATCTAGTACATCGTTTTCGAAATAACTATACCACTCACTTGTCTGCGAATCCGATTGCACAGGTCTAAAAGCCTCAGCGTAGCCCGCTACGCCTGCGTTTTTAGACCTGCACACTCGAATCCGCATCCTACGCGATTGGTATAGTTATTTACGAAACGATGTACTAGAGTGTGTCTGAAAAATCATTCCCGCAAATTGTGACGCACATCTTGCGTAAAGCATTTTTCAAACACGCTCTGGAGATATAAGAAAAGGAACAGGAGATTTTTATGAGATTAAGAAATATTCCGGGAGCTCAGGATGCAATTCTGGAGAGCCCTTATGTGGTGCAGGAACCACAGACAAAGAAAGGACAATGGGGGGAGGTTTTTGAGAAAAATCAGCCTCTTCATATTGAAGTAGGGATGGGAAAAGGAAGATTTCTTATGGATCTGGCCCGGCTGCATCCGGATATCAATTATATAGGAATCGAGATGTATGACAGCGTTCTTCTTCGCGCATTGCAGAAGAGGGAAGAACTGGAGGAGAATGGAGAGGTTTATTCTAATTTATTTTTTATGAGAGTGGATGCCAGACTTCTGCCGGAAATCTTTGAGAAAGGTGAAGTAGATAAGATTTATCTGAACTTTTCCGATCCATGGCCAAAAGCCCGCCATGCAAAACGTCGACTGACATCCAGAGAATTCCTGGCACGTTACGACCAGATTCTGGTTCCGGATGGAAAAGTGGAATTCAAAACAGATAATAAGGAACTGTTTGAATTTTCCCTGGAAGAAGTGGAGGAAGCCGGATGGAATCTGGAAGCTTCTACCTTTGATCTGCATCATAATGAAGAGATGGTACAGGGAAATGTTATGACAGAATATGAAGAGAAATTTTCTTCTATGGGAAATTCAATCTGTAAGATGGTGATTTCCAGAGGGTGTCACAGATAAAAAAGCAGAGCAATCATCTGGTTTATAGCAATTCCGTAGTGAAGTGGATTGCGATTATTCATTTGATTATCTATTGTGGCTGGCAGTGCATATTATAGTATAAGAAAATTTCGGGGCGCGAAGCGCCCCGAAGGAGTCAGCCGGTGAAACGAAAAAGTTCTTTCCATAATAAGATGCTACAATTCCGTTATGAACACAAAAACTTTGATAATACTTTCAGCCGCCTGCGGAAATCCGCAGAAGAGGTCAATAAAACACTTAACAAAATGTCCCAAAACGACGAAAAAAAGGAAAAATAAATGAAATAGAAAAAAATCTGATTTTTTTTGAAAAAACCTATTGACATTTAAACGACTATTATATATAATATCACTTGCGTTGAGGGTGATGCAAAACTTCAACACAGAAAAAAACAAAAGAATATGCGCTTTTAGCTCAGTTGGTAGAGCACCTGACTCTTAATCAGGGTGTCCAGGGTTCGAACCCCTGAAGGCGCACTAAGAACACTGTTTTTGCGGACAAAGCGATTGCCGCGGGGACGGTGTTTTTTATGTTTTACGGGAAAGTGAAAAATAAAGGTGTCTGGGAAATAGAGAGAAATGAAGTATTTACGCCCCTATGGAGAAGTTTCCACAGGGGCGTAAAAGTATTTTATGCTACTGATACCGCTTAAAGAACACAGGGTCAAGCTGGTAAATATCTTCATGCAGAAGGGAAGACTGCTGTGCAAGATGCAGATAAACCCTGGTTACCTTATAATCTGTATGTCCAAGAAGCAGGCGGAGCATCTCGATGTTACCGCCACCTTTAATATATGACGTTGCAAAAGTATGCCGACAAAGATGGGGATGAAGCCGATCTATGCCGGACTTCTTTTTTATCCTGGCAAAGAGCTGCTTGATCACATTGGAGTTGATCGCTTCCTGCTGTCTCATCTGTAAAAACACATAGGACATAGGAGAAAGAGCTGTATACTTGCGATGGATCACACAATACTTCATCAGGTTTACTTTCAGTCGGGGGCAGAGGATTACAAGTCTTGTCTTAGAGCCCTTGGATTTATATACCTGGATGATATTTTTATCAAACATAAGATCACAGAACCGAAGATTGATCACTTCGGATGACCGCAGTCCGGCATCCAGCATCAGATGAACAATACACCAGTTTCTCAATCCGAACTCAGTTTTCAGGTTAAACAGCTTGTCGATCTGCTGAACTTCTGACTGATAAAGCGGGATGATCTCGCCGGAGTCATCTTTGGGAAGCTTCACCTTGTAAGTAAAGTCATCACAGTATTCATTATCCTTGCAGAAGTTGGCAAATACCTTGATTGACCTGGCATATGTCCGGATGCTGGTAGACGAAAGCAGTTCCTGGGACGGTTCCAGGAAAGGATGGTTCTGGAACTTCGGACGCTTCCGCAGGTAACAGATATAATTCCGGAAGAGTTCCCTTGTAACTTCATCACAGCTGATCTCAGAAACAGGCCTGTTAAAACATTCTGATACATATGTAAAAAAGCCTGTTAAGTTTTCTCTGTAGTAAATTAAAGTCTTATCAGCACAGGAAGTCTCCCGATCAGCCATGAAGATCTGATAAGCCTGATCTAATGATATACTCATAAGTACCTCCTTTGTATCTCACTTTTCAGCTGATGCAGTTCCGATCAAAGAAGTGCTGCATGGTTTTTGAGATACATGCTTGCGAATAATAAAAATATCCTCAGGATAATAATTATAAAACTTAGTTGAATAAGTAAAATCAACAGAAAACTTAAAATAAGGTTTACCCATATAGGGTCCATCCTCACAATAATACACACCACGAAAATACAGCACGTAATTTACCGGAAAATATTCATAACTACATTTAACAGTAACTTCATAACGTTCATTTTCGACTAATCTCATAATGACCTCCTAAATTTTATTGTAATTTCAAGGTGCTTATGGTATTATGTCCGTAGATACTTCACCAGTATTGATATTGACTATCTGATACTCATGAGTAACACTACTTACATAAGTGTCCGCCAGTTCACTGCTATTGAATTGGCGGGCTTTTTTCTGTTTGTAGCGGTTTGCATCATGAATATCATTATCATTCAGCTGGCAAAGTGCTTCAACACAATCCTGCACCACGTTATCATTGTTAATTCCCCTGGTATAGATACCGAGAGTTACAGCAGCATTAATTACACGCTTTTTCATTATGTCACTGTTGAGCTGCCTGCAGTACTGCCGGATCAGCTTCACATCTTTTGGTCTGACATTCACATCTATCATCCTGCAGCTCCGGAGAGCTGTCCAGAAAGCACACAGGTCACGTCTTGATTTATTGGAATCCCCTTCCGGTTTGACCAGGCGGAACACATAAAAGGTCAGATAGTCGGCTATGATCTTCCGGTTATCCAGGTAATCATAAATCCTTTTGGACGTTTCCCTTGCACTGTTATCCCGGAACGGTACCAGTTCATAAGTTTTGGTATGTTTTCTCATTGTCTGGTATTCCACGTTCATGATCAGGTTGATCTTCGGTGTTAACGTATCTGCGAGTTTATGCAGCGTATCCGGGGATATGGTTACTTTACCCTCTACAACATCCCTGCACTGTTCCCGAAGTTCCGAATCAGAACCATATTCACTGTAATATTTCAGTCTGGCAGTATCCAGATATTGCCAGGAATGTTTTTTATAACATTCTTCATAACAGTACAGGTCATAGCGGTTGATTAGACCATTGAACAGCCATACCTTGAAGAACCATGGTTTATAATTCTTTTCAATGACCTCTTTACTTTTCAGATAGATACGGATAAATACCTTGTCAGAACGTTTTCCCATTGATACATAATCAATCTCATATCCTTCTGATCCAACTTTTGCGGTATGTATCAGGGCATCTTTGAACCGGTCCACCCTCATCTTGTAGAAGCTCTCCGGTGAAAAGAACTTTTCTGGATTACTTAAGTAGTTGCTGTGCCAGCAATAGTCAATCCTGTTTTCCTGACAGTATGCGATATGCAAGCCGAAGTAATCACAGATCTGTTTCACATATTCATAAGAGCGTTCAAAGGCTTCATGAACTCCATACATCCACAGCATATAAGATCGGAGTTGTACAACGATCTCAGACGTAACTGAGAAACCACCATCAGAACCATGAGGAACAGAAGGAGCAATGAAAATATCAAACCATTCCGGGCATTCCAGACGAATACTGAAAAAACCAGCGTAAGAGCCAGCGCACAGATTAAGGCTGCGGTCAAACCCAGGAAAGAAGATCTGTACAAGTTGTCCATACCTGGAGTCAAGGATTGATTTCTTCTGCTCAAAGAATTTACGAAACCTGAGAACGGAATCATCAGATGAGTCATTTGTAAAGTCCTCCACTAATTTCACAGAATAATAAAAGGTATCAATGTTATGCAGGAATTTCTTTTGTTTGAAGTCAAACCAGTATTCCCGGTTTTTATCGTCCAATTCCTGGTATATTTTTGTATGCTGAATTTCTCGTTTTTGTATCAATTTTACACCTCACTTTACTTTGCTAAAGTTTTTCGGGAAAAGGTAGTTTCCCGAAATTTTAAAATTGCCATTTTCGCCAGTATTTATAAGGGTTTCGCATGAATTTTGTATGTATTTTCAGACCACGTATTACAGGCCCGTGGCAAGGGGCAGTAACGGAACTCCGGCAGCGCTGCCGCGCGGTCAGACGGGTCCCCCAACCCCCGTCTTCCCACACAGCAGGGCTGACGGAGTTTCTGGACAGCCGCCAGCTCTGGGACTGCCAGACGTTTCCTGAAATGTATCTCAAAATTTCTGCAGCAAGCCTGGCAGATCCGGAGGAAATGAGATACATCATTCCGGGGCATCCAACATCAGGTAAGTATCATATAGCGAGTAATATTTCCGCTTACACTTGAAAAACTCACTGCTTACCTTCTCCTTCATCGGGTACCAGACCTTTACACTAATAAAAAGCTTCGGAGACAGCATGACCGCACAGAGGAACATTCCACGCAGACCAAAGTTACTTACCTTCCTGTGAATGTATTCATACTCGATCAGGCTCCGGATCTGGCGGTCGATCATCCGGTCAAACTGGGCAACCAGGATAATATCATAGCCATAATGTCTGTGCAGCGTAAAAAATGACAGCCATTTATCACGTCCGGACTTGCTCCAATCCCTGGCATTAAACATCAGTTGACATTCATCAATGACCAGGAGCAGGGAACTCTCTTTTACTTTCTTACCCTTGAAATGTTCCCGGGAGAACTCGATCAGGAACTCTGGAGTAATCTCAAGGTTACTTTTGTAACAGAACAGATCACGCTTTTTCTTAGGAATACGGTTTAAGTTAATGGGGAAATTGCACACAGTCGGGCGACCAGCACGGAGCAGATGATACAACCGTTCTGCTACGTGCAGGCTCTTCCCTGATCCGGGAGTCCCGGAGTATAAGAAAATCATACGATCACCTCAATCACTCAATCAATTTAATCCAACGGGCTAACACACTATACAGATAAAAGAGTGCGATAGCAGCAAGCCAGGCAGTTCCGATCTTGAGGCAAGTCCCTACCGGGACAAAATAGTTCAGATAACCAAGATAGGGAAGCTGGGACAGGTTATCAATGGCATCCGCAAAGGGAGAGAGCGGAAGCAGGGACAGGATCACGGACAGCAGCTTGTCCAGGATCTCTTTCATAAACTTAATCATAAAATCATCACCCCTTAATCATCTGTTGTCGGGTTATCATCAGCAATCCAATAATAAAAAATATGATCTCGAAGATCCGGAAGATCTTAATCACAGGCTCATAGTCTGACATATCAAGTTTGAACACATGATGATAATCAAGAATCTTCTTACCAGTCCAGGGATTTTCTAATTCCAGATCTAAAGGAAACTCAAACACCGGAGCTTCCGGCTCTGCTTCAAATGCCTGGATCAGATGAACCAGATCAAAGGGGATACAGAACGGAAAAATCTTTTTCAGATCAGCTGTATAATTCTTAGGATCAATATCATTAGAAGTATCTTCATCTGGTTTAGGTGTCACTTCAGGATCAGGGTTCGGATCAGGGTTCGGGTCGGGGTTCGGGTCAGGATTGGGGTCAGGATTCGGATTAGGATTCGGATTCGGGTTTGGATTTGGATTCGGATCAGGCTGCTTCTGTAGCTGCTGAATCAATTCCTGAATATAACTGGGGGCTATTTCCGGAGAATAATTCGGATTAATTTCCGGGTTTAATTTTTTTACAGTATCAGCTAACTGCTCACCAGAAGGAATCTGCAAAGGGCGGGGAGCTTGCTGAGGATATTCCAACTTACCATTATTTTTATAAGTGTTCTGCAGATCTGGATGAACCCATATATTTTCTTTCGTATATTTATCTGCATTAGCACGCACTTTTTTAGACCACTCAATACCATCTGCATAATTTGTAAATTGAGGGATATTAGTTGAGCCTATATTTTGATATTCGCCGGAAACATATTCATCCTTAGAAACAGTAGAATTTAATTTCCAAACACCATTTTTATCTTTTTCATAAAATTCAGAACCAGCTACACGATACCAACCATAACCAATAACATAAAAAGATCCCTCTTTATATTTTCGTACCTGATAATAGGGATAAGAACGATATTGATAATAAGAAAATCCAGACTGAGAAATAATATCCAGTGCTTCTTTATCTATCTTAGAACTATCAATATCTACATCCATACGTCCCATCATCTTATTCCAAAGGCTAGAAACCGCCTTACTCATACATTCCCGTGCTCCTTGTGTCATATTGATGACTGCTGCAGTACCAGCAAGTGCAGGAGCAACCAGTTCTTTAAAGGTCGGAATGTCACCTGGTACCGGAACAGTTGTCGGAAATGGGATAGGAGTGCTTCCTGGTGCTGGTGTTGGAGAGGGTTCAGGATTCTGACCGCCACCACCATTAATTACCTTAAATCTCTGTTCTTCATATGCCTGTTCTAGATCATCATAATATGGTTTTAATGCTGCTGATCCGTCAGTGTCCCACCATGCGGCACTGGTTCCGTTTTTAATCGTATCAGCAGTAAAAATAGAGATCCCAAAACCTAACAAAATACTTTCCAATACCTGAGCAATACCAGGAGCTGCTAATGCTGAAGCCTGGGCTGTCTGGTATGATCCGAAGATTCCGATCACCAGCATATTAACAGCCAGTATCACAGCAACAAGTTTTTTCTTTATCCTTTTCAAGTTTCCCCCTTTCCTGTATCTCGTTTCTTTGCTGCAGTAATCCGGATCCGGCTTATGCTGCGTTATTTATGAGATACATTTACATAAAAAAGGTGAGGAAGGTGTCTCCCTCCCTCACCTTACACCAAGTAAGTAATCCGTTCTGAAAACCCTCAGGCTTTATTTGCAACTTTCTTAAATGCTTTGATACCAAATCCAACAAGGAGAAGAACTCCCATGATCGGAAGTGCGATCGGAAGGATCTTTCCGACAAGGCTTGTCATAGAACTTCCAACGCTGGTAAAGGATGTTGTCAGTGCTGTCTCAACAGAAGAAAGACCAGTACCAGCTTCAGCTGCAAATGCAGGAACAGCAGTAGCAACTGCAAGAGCTCCGCCCATTAATGCAGGGGCAATTTTCTTTTTCAGATTCATGAATTTCATAGTAAAACCACCTTTCCTTAAACTTTTTTAAATATGTGAACAATCCCAAGATACGAAAACCCTATTATCATAATGATGGCGCCGCTCAGGGCTCCGATCGGGATTGATTTCACCGCTATCATATTGTAATCCTCAACAGCAAGCGTTAAGCTTTCTGTCTGCTGGGGAGTTTCCGAGACTTTTGGTTCACCGTCTGTTATCTCAACAGTGTCCTCTGTCTCTTCTTCCGGAGTTGTTAATAATTCTTCTTCCATCATGTTCTCCTATGGCCGGATATAAGAAGCAAGTATATGTAACAGGAGAACCCCGATGATCACCCCGAGCATACACATCATAGAAGGCATAGCATTCTGGATATTCTTCATATCCTGTTCAAGCTTCTTATTTTCCCTGACCAGAGTCTCCATTAATTCCTGCTGCTTTTCATTCTGCTGAATCAGCTGTTCAAGTAATGCAGTATAGTCTACTGTACCAGCGTCCGGAACTTCTTCCACTCCCTGACCAGGTTCCTGCCCTGCAGTATCAGGGGAACTGCCAGAAGTGTCAGTTTGATCAGCCACAGTGTCCTGCTGATCCGGTACTGGTACCGGTGTAGCAGCCGGCTGTACTGCCGGGGCTGGTGCAACAGGTTCCGGAACTGTTCCCTGATCCTCTTCAAAAACAGAACCGTCTGTGAATATATCCGCCATGCCATTCAGTCACCTTCCTATTTCTTTTCAGGCTGTTCCGGCAGAATCTGTACACGGCTGCAGAAATCAAGATCTTCCACAGTCAGGACAGGTTTGCCGTCACTTCCGATCTTAAATCCCATCTGTGCATCATAAAGCCCTGGTACAAAAGTAATCTTACTGCGCATTGCAGGATCAAGATTGGCTTTTGCCCTCTGCTGTCCAACCGGTCCGCCAGTTGCATCCACTCGAGAGATCATCAGATCACCATTATCACCATACATGAAATAATTCAATGTCAAGCCAGTACTTCCAGTATCTGATTTCCAGATACCTGCATAAGTTACTAAAATCTTCATTTTGTTCATAGTTATGAACCTCCTTTTAAAATTCTGCCAGACCTGTATAAGAGCAGGAAAGGCATTGGTTGATATGTAATCCCTCAATGGGGCTATTACCGTCCCCGGAAGTCCGGGGGAAAGAGATAGTTAATGTTTCGATGATTTATGTAAACCCTCCACAGCGTTATGCTGCACAAAGGGGGAGGGTCAAGATAATTGTCTGTCCCTGGTATGCAGGAGAGTCCGGGCAGATCGAAGTAAAAAGCCGGATTTCCCTGTCGTGCCGGGGATAGAGTACTGCACGTCCAACAAAGCCAAAAGTAAAGGTTAAACCCTCCGGGCTCCTGCGGAGACCTTGACTTTTGTCTCCTGAATGATAAACATAATGAACGCTGCAAAAGCTGGATTTCCCTGTCCAGAGTGTCCCGTCCCTCCCATTAAAACACCTTTTCCTTCCTGACTCATGCGAGCCAAGGAAAAGACGTTTTAAAGGTCAGTCCGTACATACTGCCGGAATAACACAGAGACGGAAGGAGGGAAAATCTATAATTGTCTGTCCCCGGTATGCAGGAGAGTCCCGGCAGATTGAAGTAAAAAGCCGGATTTCCCTGTCGTGCCGGGGATAGGCTGCCGCCCGTTCAACAGAGCCAAAAGTAAAGGTTAAACCCTTCGGGCTCCTGCGGAGACCTTGACTTTTGTCTCCTGAATGATGAAGACAGCGGCCGCTGAAAAAGCTGGATTTGTCTGTCCCGGTGTGACATATCCCTGATAAGAGAAAGGACTCAAGACAGGAGTACATGAGGGTAATCAAGAAGGATGCTCACCCTGCAGGCTTCCCATCCTTCCTGTCTGATTCTCTGTACTGGCTGTGTCCAGTCCGTCAAGGGTCAAGATGAATGAGCTTCGCTCACCCTTGACTGACTTACTGCGCAGAATCAGGAGAAAGGCAGTTCCGGATCAGCGTCTCTATCTTCCAGCAGTTCATCCAAAAGTTTATTCAGGTCATTTGTCCGCCATTCCAGATGGGTGAGAGCCATGCGGACATCCCCGATCTTAGAAGAAAGCTGCTTAGAAGAAAGCTGCTGGAGAGCATAGAGTTTTTTATACTGTCTGGCAATCTGCTGATCTAAAAGGGTAATCCTCTGTTTCTTAGATTCTTCCTGTTCCATACAGAACAGGACAAGGTTCTCGAACTTCTGGTTGAAGCCGTCCCCTTCAAAGTTGATCACATAATCCATCACCTGATCAGACAGGCGGATAGATTTGAGATTATTTTTCTTAGCCATAATAAGCACCTCATACACGACTTACATCAATGTCAGATTTCTTTACTACATAGGTATCTTTATAACCAGCCATCACACTTACATTTCTCATCAGTGAAGCGTACTGCCTTGCATCGATCTCTGATGTAAAGGCTGCCTTTAACTGACGGGCTAAGTCCTGCGGCAGGTCTTTTCTTTCCTGATATACTAACCATCCCAATAACATTGAAGCACCTCCTGAATATTTATAGTCTTACACTGTTTGGACATAATTACATTACTGGCAATTTAGAACAAAACACGTTGAAAAATACAGCTTGTAATGGTAAAATTGAATATTAACAAAGTAATAAAGGTATCACTTTTTACAGTTTTGATTATAATGCGAAAATATCGCAATGTCAAGAACTAAATGCGAAATTGTCGCAAAAGTGTAAGGAGGGAAAATGTCCACCTACGAACGAATCAATATTTTATGCAAGGAAAACCATATAACAGGTAAGGAAATAGGCGAAAAACTGGGATTAAAGAAAAGTCCGTTAACAGATTGGAAGAATAATAAATCAAAACCAACGATAGACCAGATTAGAATTATTTGCGAAATATTCGCAGTATCGGCGGATTATATATTATTTGGAAAAGATACAGATGAGCGTTTGACAAAAGAAGAAAATGAAATAATTCAAGCTTATAAAAAAGCTGATACGAGAACACAGGAGATCGTAAAATTGAGTCTTCAACCTTATATGCCACAGGAAACAAAATTATCAGATTCACAGATTGGATAAAAAATCATTATGAATAACAAGAACTCAAAGCACTTCCTGGATGAAACAATACAAAGAGCAAAGATTGAAAATGCCCAGAAGGAAGCGGAACAGATTTATAACTACAACAAATGGAAAGACAACCATGAAAAGATGGTAGAACATGAATTACGAAAAAGACAACACCGAGAACCGAGTGCTGTCAAATGTATCCTGATCGGGGTTCTGCTGGCACTTGCAATTGAGATTGTTTACATATTGATCATTAATGATCCGGAAACATTATTGACAGCTTTTCAGGCAATAAAACAAAAGTTTGGTGAAATATGGGAGATAATAATAGATTTAACAATACCCAGATAACAACGCTGATTCCTCTTAATCAGGGTGTCCAGGGTTCGAACCCCTGAAGGCGCACTAAGAACACTGTTTTTGCGGACAAAGCGATTGCCGCGGGGACGGTGTTTTTTATGTTTTACGGGAAAGTGAAAAATAAAGGTGTCTGGGAAATAGATAGAAATGAAGTATTTTATGCTACTGATACCGCTTAAAGAACACAGGGTCAAGCTGGTAAATATCTTCATACTTGCGATGGATTACGCAATACTTCATCAGGTTTACCTGATTATTTTTGAGATACATGTGATTGACATAAATGCAATTAAGAAGTAATATAATAGTAACCAGAAAAGAAGTAAATCAAACTGATGCAAAGAACCCCCATGGAGGACCAGTCCATGGGGGTTCTTTTAGGCTAGCTGTCTAATGATTCCGGTCTAACCATCCTATAGCAATCCTCTGAAATAATGCATCTTAATCCAGCCCATCAGAGTGTGAAATCCTGCGTCAGATATCTTTGCCGTGCGTCAGCACGCCTGCAGATATCTTCCTTGTCTTTCGCACTCTGCTGAACTGTCTTAAATGCATTATTTACGAGGATTGCTATAATAACATTGAACTCCCTTAAAATTTATAGTCTTGCACCGTTTGGACATATTTACATTACTGGCAATTTAGAATAAAACAGGTTGTAGAAAACGGCTTGTAATGATAAAATTAAAAATTAAATAAGTTGTAAGTACATGGAAAAGCAGAGGAACAAACTCACCAATAGAATATGTTGAACGCATTTGCGAACTTCTGGGAGTGAACATAGAGTACTTTGTAACAGGAAAAAGGAAAATGGCACATATACAGAAGCAGAAAAAAGATTCTTAAAAATTATCGAACATTATCAGAGAAAAAGAAAGGAATGGAAGAAGGATATATACAAGGCTTAAAAGATCAAAATGACGAAGAAGATAATAAGAAAGAAAAATTATCAGAATCCAAGATTGGATAAATAATCACAAATAGGGGAAGAAAAGTATGTTAAGTCAAAATTATATAATATTATTTGCAATTATAAGCGTAGCAATAATCTGGGGAGCTGTCGGAATCAAATACTGGTATGAAAATAAACAGTATAAAAAATCATCTTATGGTAAACAGAGTAAAAAAAGTTTTTTGAATATTCTTAATGATAAAGGCGCAAGAGGAGAATATAGAACATCACAAAATCTTGAAACGACTGCATTTGAAAATAAATTACTTTTCAATTGCTACATCCCTAATCGATCAGGAGCAAAAACAGAGTTAGATATCATTATGATAAGTACCAAAGGCATCTATGTCATTGAAAATAAAAATTATTCAGGCTGGATTTTTGGGGATGAGCAGAGTAAAAACTGGTGTGAAACTTTAAAGGGTAAAAAATATTTCTTTTATAATCCGGTTAAACAAAATAGAAGTCATATTAAAAATCTGGAAAGATTATTACAAATTGGTGAGGAAAAGTATATTTCCCTTATTACATTCAACGCAAATGCTAATTTGAAAAAAATTTCAACAGAAAGTGAAAATCTGTATGTAATTCATAGCAGCCAATTAAAAGCGTTTATGAAAACACAGACAGGAAATCCTGACATTCTAACAAGTGAAGAGATAGAAAACATATATCAAAAACTTTTACTAGGAACACAACTTAGTGATGAGGAAAAACAAGAGCACATAAATAGAATAAAAAAGCAGTATAAAAAATAAAAGGTTAAGATAAATAAAATTTGTATCTCATTTATGGCAGTCTGCGAATCAATGGAAACACATCTATCGCCATCAGGGAGATGGAAGATGGATGCCAGATATGGACGGCAGTTTTCCGTAGAGAAATTTGAAAAAACACTCCCCGCTACGGTATATGGAATTCACAAATATCTGGGTTCCGGTCTGGTTAAAGGAGGTTACGGTATCGAATGAAAAAAATACTAAAAAGAACAGGCAGAGTATTTTGCCTTTTCCTGCTGATCGTGGTGCTGGTAAATGTACTTTCACCTCTTTTTTGCAGGAAACCGGACGAAAAATATGTGGAAAGTCTGAGAGAAACAGAATTTACATCAGAGACAGAAGGAACGGAAAGGATTTGCTGCATTGACGATAATGAAGAGGCACTTTTGTGGAGGCTTCGTATGATTGGCACTGCGAAGGAGAGCATTGTACTGTCTACCTTTGACTTACGCGCAGATGATAATGGCACTAAAATTCTTGCCGCATTGAATTGCGCTGCGGCAAGAGGTGTGAAGATTCAGTTATTGATCGATGGAATTTATCAGCAACTGTTTCTGGCTGGAAGCAGCGATTTCCAGGCTCTGGCATCATATGAGAATGTGGAAGTGGGAGTTTACAATCCGGTGACACCGGTCAATCTGTTTAAGGTGAATTATCGCATGCATGATAAATATCTGATCGTGGATGAGAAAATGTATCTGCTGGGCGGACGCAACAGCAATGATATCTTTCTGGGGGATCAGACAAAAGGCATTAATGAAGACAGAGATATCCTGGTGTATGATACATCAGAAGGACAGGGAGAGTCTCTGAACCAGCTTGAGGATTATTTCCATAAAATATGGAAGGAAAGCTGTGTGAGCATTAAAAACGGCAAACAATCTTCCAGATATACGGATGCATACCGGCACATGGAAGAAATTTACATATCTCTGCTGAAAAGGTACAATGATATAGAAACCTACAGTGCATGGGAAAAGGATACGATAGAAGCAAACAAGATCACTCTGATCAATAATGGAATTGAGGCGGGACGAAAAACACCGCAGGTTCTCCAGACAATTCAGTATCTTACTGAAAATGCAGATCATGTAATAATACAGACTCCTTATGTGATCTGTAATGGTTACATGTATGATGTATTGCAGGGGATTTCAGATCATGCAAAGCTTCAGATCGTGCTGAATGCAGTGGAAAAAGGCTCTAATCCATGGGGCTGTACAGATTATCTTAATCAGAAAAAGAAAATTCTGGAAACAGGGGCAGATGTGTATGAACTGATGAATGATTATCCGGTTCATACAAAAGCTGTGCTGATAAATGACCGTCTGTCAGTAGTAGGTTCCTATAATCTGGATATGCGAAGTACTTATCTGGATACGGAACTGATGCTGGTAATTGACAGCGAAAAACTGAATCAGCAGATTCACGAAACAGAATCAGATTATATGGAAAAAAGCAAAGAGGTACTTGCAAACGGTCAGGAAACCGAAGGCGCAAAGTACCAGGGGAAAGTGTTGAATCGGAAAAAGAAGTTATACTACGGCGTGCTCAGGATTATCATTCGTCCTCTTCGGCAGCTGCTTTAGAGTGTGTTTGGAAAATCATTCCCAAAATCTCCTGCAAATTGTGACGCACATCTTGCGTAAAGCATTTTTCAGACACGTTCTAGAAAATAATATCACAAGTATATGTCATATAAATGTTCAGTAGCTGAAAAAAGGCGTTGTCAATCAGACTGCAGAAGATTAAAATAGACATAAAAGCAGCTGTTACAACTGTTGTTGATGTAAAGGAGGAAAAGCTTTTATGAACTTAAAGAAATTTGTGCTGGAAGGTAATCCTGTATGCAGAAAGGAAGCTGTGATCGTGGGCGATCATTTCA